>OHAB01000678.1_pt1 | contig 29158 bp, 21 predicted proteins | sample 1577031 | NCBI WGS metagenome assembly OHAB01 (sample SAMEA3541477, study PRJEB24748) | human gut metagenome | biome: human gut; feature: human-associated habitat; material: faeces | place: China | collected 2012 | reverse complement strand
AAAGCATTTCCTGCATACCGGGACCGCCCTTCGGACCTTCGTGCGTGATGACGACGACGTCTCCACTGACGACTCGACCTCCGAGGATGCCTTCACAGGCTGCTTCTTGCGAATCAAATACTTTGGCAGGTCCGGTAAACTTCCAGATACTTTCGTCTACACCTGCTGTTTTTACTACACAACCGTCTTGAGCAATATTGCCTTTCAATACGGCCAGTCCGCCGTCTTTACTGTAAGCATGTTCCAAGTCACGGATACATCCGTTTGCACGGTCCTTATCCAGTTCCTTATAGTACATACCTTGTGAACCAAGTACGAGATTGAATTTATTTCCGGCTGCGCTCGAATATTTCTTAATTGCTTTTTCGCTCACATTCGGGCTGGTGATTGAATATTCATTAATAGCTTCTGCCAGTGACATTCCGTCTACCCGGCGAACGGATGTATCTATCAAACCGCCCTTTGCCAGTTCGTCCATAATGGCAATGATACCACCGGCACGGTTTACATCCTGAATATGATATTTCTGTGTATTGGGAGCCACCTTGCAGAGGCAAGGAGCCTTGCGGGAAAGCATGTCGATATCATCCATCTTGAAGTCTACCTCTGCTTCGTGAGCAACAGCCAACAAGTGAAGAACCGTATTGGTAGATCCCCCCATTGCTATATCCAGCGTCATGGCGTTCAGGAAAGCCTGACGGGTAGCGATGCTACGGGGAAGTACACTTTCGTCTCCTTCTTCATAATATAATTTTGCATTTTTCACGATCAGTTCCGCAGCGTCTTTGAAAAGTTGCGTACGGTTTTCGTGTGTCGCTACAATGGTTCCGTTGCCGGGAAGAGCCAGTCCGATTGCTTCATTCAGGCAGTTCATCGAGTTGGCGGTAAACATACCGGAGCAGCATCCGCAAGTAGGACAAGCATTTTGCTCGATATTCGCTACTTCCTGATCGCTAACACTTTCGTCGGCCGATTTAATCATCGCATCGATCAAATCCAGGTGCTGGCCATTCCATTCTCCCGCTTCCATCGGACCACCCGATACAAATACGGCAGGGATATTCAGACGCATAGCCGCCATCAACATTCCGGGAGTGATCTTATCGCAATTGCTGATGCATACCATTGCATCTGCCTTGTGCGCATTGACCATATATTCTACGCTGTCTGCAATGATGTCACGTGAAGGAAGCGAATAAAGCATACCGTCATGTCCCATTGCTATACCGTCGTCGATAGCTATTGTATTGAATTCCGCAGCGAAGCATCCTAGCTTCTCAATCTCTGCCTTCACCAGCTGACCGATTTCATGTAGGTGTACATGCCCCGGGACAAACTGTGTGAACGAATTGACGATAGCGATAATGGGTTTACCCATCTGATTCTTCTTCATGCCGTTGGCTGCCCACAATGCACGGGCTCCCGCCATCCGACGGCCTTGTGTACTAAACGAACTGCGTAATTGCTTTTTCATTTCAATCTATCTTTTAATTAAAGAGCCTTCCTCACACAAGTGAGAAAGGCTCTAAATTCTATCTTTTATGGTACGAACACATACAACACAAAAACCTTTCTCACGCTCTTGATGGGACCACCACGACGCGAATAATATGCAGGACTGCTAGGTTAATAGATGTATGTAACATATTCATATCTTCTTTTCTTTATTTTCGTGCTGCAAAGGTAAGGGCTTTTTTATTATATCCAAACAAATCGAAGAAAAAAATCACTTAAAAGCGAATAATTGTAAGAAAAGAGAGGTATTATTTCTCTATTTTATCACTTAAAGGTTGAATTTACAACTATTATCTAACTGCGCGCCTCACTTTCTTTTTCTGACAAAAGCACTTAATAATCTGAAATTTACCCTCCCTATACCGGAGTACAAGCAAATAATTCGTATCTTTGTAGACCCGTATTTACGGGAATTATTAATCAGAAACAAAAAAGATCAGATGGAAACAGTAGAAAACAAGTACATTACCGTTGCATACAAACTATATACAATGGAAGATGGTGAAAAAGAGTTGTTCGAAGAAGCAAAAGCAGAACATCCCTTTCAATTCATTTCAGGATTAGGAACAACACTCGAAGATTTCGAAAATCAGATAACTGCTCTTTCTAAAGGTGATAAATTTGATTTTACCATTCCGGCAGATAAGGCTTACGGACAATATGACGAACAACACGTTATTGACCTCCCCAAAAATATTTTTGAAATAGATGGCAAGTTTGATAGCGAACGTATTAAAGAAGGTAACATCGTACCTTTGATGACTGGCGACGGTCAGCGCGTAAATGCCAGCGTAGTAGAAATCAAACCGGATGTTGTAGTAGTTGACCTCAATCACCCGTTGGCTGGTGCCGACCTGATTTTCGAAGGTGAAATACTGGAAAGCCGTCCTGCTACTAACGAAGAAATCCAGGAATTGGTGAAAATGATGAGTGGCGAAGGTGGTTGCGGTTGCGGATGCGACAGCTGCGGTGATGGCTGTGGCGACGACTGCGGTTGCGAAGGCGGACACTGTCATTAATTGAAGTATTAAGTATAAAGTATTAAGTATTAATTCCGTGCGGATATAACCGGAGTTTTAATACTTAATACTTTTTTTATGCCGTCATTCCGGCTAATACTTAATGCCTAATACTTAATACTTGATACTTAATACTTAAAATCAGCATCCTTTGTGCGTCATGATGTCAAGTACCATTTTATCCGTTTCGTTCATGGCTTGCGAGCCGATTCTTGTCAGGTTACGGATACTTTGGTCTACATCTTCATCTATAATTCCTTCTACGGAAGTCACACAACGGTCTTCCATTGCCATCATGGCAGACAGTACGGCTGTCGAAACTCCGGTGGTTACCTTCAAGGCACAACTCGGTTTTGCACCGTCACAAATCATTCCTGTCAAATTGGCAATCATGTTTTGAACAGCGAAAGCAACCTGATTGTAGTTTCCTCCCATTAACCAGGTGATTCCACAACTGGAACCTGTGGCAGCTACCACACAACCACACAAAGCAGACAAACGTCCCAAACTTTGTTTGATATATATAACAGTGAGATGGCTAAGCATTAAAGCACGGATCAGTTCTTCTTCACTTTTTCCGTTTTCTTCTGCAAAGACAACGACAGGAAGTGTAGCGGATATCCCCTGATTACCACTGCCGGAATTACTCATTACAGGAATCATAGCACCGGCCATACGGGCGTCACAGGCAGCCGACGTATAAGAGAGGATATGAGAAAACACGCTATCCCCCATCACTTTATGCTCATAAGTTCCCCGAAGCATTTTCCCTAAAGAATGTCCGTAGTTACCTTTAAAGGCTTGCTCGGCAGCAGCTTTGTTCAAACGGGCTGTGTCAAGGATGAAACGGATTTCATCCAGCGGAGCAGTCAGTGCAAAGTCATATACTTTACGCAAGTTTAGTTCGGGCGAAGCCTCTTCCTCTTCCTCGCTGACTGTCTGTTGCTTGTCGAGCAACGTTTGTTCATTTTTGGCTATATATATAAAGGTAGTATGTCCACCGGCAATGATGGCTTTAGCCGTTTTATCTTCCGTTTTACAAATCACTTCGATATACAGCTTTTCCGTAATATCTTCTTTTAGAGAAATACAAATCCGTTTTTCTGCGATGAATTGTTTTCCCTGCTCCACCGCTTCCGGCGTACAATCCCTCAATACCTCCAACTGATAATCTGATTTGCCAATCAACGCACCCAAAGCAACCGCTATGGGAAGCCCGACCATACCCGTTCCCGGTATTCCGACTCCCATGGCATTCTTTAATATATTAGCACTTAACAGGACTTCTATCTTTTCCGGTTTCGCTCCCAGTGTTTCGGCAGCTTTAGCTACACAAAGCGCTACTGCGATAGGTTCCGTACATCCGATAGCCGGAATGACCTCCTTCTTAATCAATTCTATAATTTGCCTTCTTTCTGATTCAGTCATGGACTTATAAGTTTTGGTTCCACAAAAATAGGAAATTCTTTCTTTTCCAACATTCTATAATGAACAAATAAAATCTCATATTGTTATAAAACCTCCCATACACCAAACTTTAACAGAAAGAATTGATAGAAAAATGAAAGCAAAACACATAGTTGTTTATTTGCTACTAGCTATTGTTTCCTCTTCATGTATCCGCGAAGAAGCTCTCAATGCAGAAGCAGACATATTAAGTTGTATACTACCGGGAGTAGCCATGACAACCAGTCCTATTATTAACAATAATTCCATAACTATCTTTGTTGGTCCGGGAACTGATATTTCAGAACTCAAGCCTGAATTTACACTGACTCCGGGAGCTGCGATCAGTCCGCTTAGCGGCACGGAACGAAACTTCAATACCCCACAGGAATATACTGTCACAGCTGCCGATGGTGTTTGGAAGAAAATGTATACCGTATCAGTGATCGACACGGAACTTGCCACGAACTATAATTTCGAAGATACACTGGGCGGAAAGAAGTACTATATATTTGTGGAACGCGAAGGAGATAAGGTCGTCATGGAATGGGCCAGCGGAAATGCGGGTTATGCCATGACCGGAGTAGCTAAAACAGCCGATGATTATCCCACTTTCCAAATAACAGACGGAAAAGCCGGCAAATGCCTCTCCTTAGTGACACGCAGTACCGGATTCTTCGGCCAGATAGCAGGAATGCCTATTGCGGCAGGAAATCTGTTTATCGGCTCTTTCGATGTGAATAACGCTATGAGCAATCCTCTGAAAGCAACCAAATTCGGCCTCCCTTTCCGGCATGTACCCACTTATCTGGCAGGTTATTATAAATACAAAGCGGGAGATCAGTTTACAGAAGGAGGAAAGCCAGTGAACGGGAAACGGGACATCTGTGACATATATGCCATCATGTACGAAACCAGCGAATCTGTTCCTACTCTTGACGGAACGAATGCATTCACCAGTCCGAACCTGATTTCAACAGCACGGATTAATAATGCCAAAGAAACGAACGAATGGACTTACTTTAAACTTCCTTTCATCACTCTCCCCGGAAAATTCATTGATAAGGAGAAGCTAAGGGATGGGAAATATAATATAGCCATCGTGTTCACCTCAAGCCTGGAAGGAGATCATTTTAACGGAGCAATCGGAAGTACATTACTGATCGACGAGGCAGAGTTAATCTATCGCTCGGAAAATTAGCGGGATTTCGAAGAAGAATTTCCCATAGCAATACGCTGATAATGCGCTCAAGCAATGTACTCATACAAAACGTGCACATTATCAAACGAACGGAATTAAATAACTTTATAACAATCATAATGATAAGAATCTATCCGTATATATTCAGTTTACTAGCCTGTATAGGAATAGCTCTCCCCGGCTATTCACAGGTAGACCGAAATGAAACACTGATCCGTTCCGCCCTTCACGGACTGGAATATGAAATCAAAGCAGGTTTCAGCATTGGCGGCACAGCCCCGCTTCCCCTTCCGGTAGAAATCCGTTCGATTGACGGATATAACCCGACACTGGCCATCAGCATAGGGGGCGAAGTAACCAAATGGATTGCCGTTCAGAACAAACTCGGGATCATAGTCGGACTCCGGCTCGAAAACAAAGCAATGACCACCGAAGCCACCGTAAAAAATTACAATATGGAAATTCTCGGACAAGGAGGTGAAAGAATCAGCGGAGTATGGACGGGCGGAGTGAAAACCAAAGTACATACCGCCGGACTAACTATACCTCTAATGGCTACCTACAAACTAAGTAACCGATGGAACATCAAAGCCGGACCTTATTTCTCGTATCTGCTTTCAAGAGAATTTTCAGGTCATGTGTACGAAGGATATTTGCGGGAAGATGATCCCACCGGTCCGAAAGTAGAATTTACCGACGACAAAATTGCAACCTACGATTTCTCGGACGACTTGAGACATTTCCAGTGGGGATTACAGGTGGGAGCCGGATGGCGAGCTTTCAAGCACCTCAATGTGTATGCTGATCTCACCTGGGGATTGAACGATATATTTAAAAGCGATTTTAATACAATCACTTTTGCAATGTATCCTATCTATTTGAATATAGGTTTTGGGTACGCATTTTAAGTCTCACCACAGATTACACAGATTAACACAGATTGATTTATAAGTCATAGACTATCAATATAAATAATCTGTGTAATCTGTGGTGAACAAGAAATTAATTTCCACCAGACTCTGCCACCTGTTTCACTCCGGAGTAGGTCACCTTTACAGTCTGTTGCAATGTAGGCACTTTCACGTTAATGGTCATGTCTGCATTTCCATCTTCTACCGTTCCTGTAACAGTTACAGGACAAGTACCCAAAGCAGCGGCATTTCCCTCAAACGTAAGGTCTTGCTGTCCGGTAAATGTAGACACACCTTCCCCTTTCTTCACTTCACACTTATCAACAACAATATCTCCAAACTTCAGAATCTGTTGATTGATGAACAATTCAAACTCCTTCAGTTCAATCTTCACTTCCGTATTGCTGACCTGCGATAGGGTAATAAACTTCTCTATTCCATCTCCTATGACAATTTCCTGGTCAGAACCATCCGGTATCATGGATATATCCAGATTTCCCCAATACGTTCCGACTACATCCGGAGCCGTTATCACAGCTTCCTCTTCAGGAGGATTCCCATTATCCTTGTTATCACTGTCGTCATCGTCACTGCTACAAGCAGCAAAGAAAGTAAGAGAGCAGACCAATGCCAATAAATACAATAGATTCTTTTTCATACGTCTTTGGTTTAGTTATTATAATAAATTCGTCCCTTATAAACTAAAAAGAAGAAAAAAGGTTCAATATGCTTCCTTTTTCGAAGATATTTCGAGTTCACAACTTTCTTATCGAAAACTTTGTTATATTTGCATATAGTAATTTTAAAAAAGCCACAACTATGTTTAATTCATTTGGCAATATCTTTCGGCTCACAAGTTTCGGTGAGTCTCATGGAAAAGGAGTTGGAGGAGTGATTGACGGATTTCCGGCAGGAATTGTCATCGACGAAGAATTTGTACAACAAGAACTTAATCGTCGCCGTCCGGGACAATCCATTCTTACCACTGCACGTAAAGAAGCTGATAAAGTTGAGTTTCTTTCAGGTATTTTTGAGGGGAAATCCACCGGATGCCCTATTGGTTTTATCGTTTGGAATGAAAACCAACACTCCAATGACTACAACAATCTGAAAAATGTATATCGTCCTTCACACGCTGATTACACGTACACAGTGAAGTACGGAATCCGTGACCACCGTGGCGGCGGACGTTCTTCCGCACGCGAAACGATTTCGCGCGTGGTAGCCGGCGCATTGGCTAAGCTGGCACTCCGCCAATTGGGAGTCAACATCACTGCCTATACCTCGCAGGTAGGTCCTATCAAACTGGAGGGTACTTACTCGGACTATAATTTCGACCTGATAGAAACCAACGATGTACGTTGTCCGGACCCTGAAAAAGCAAAAGAAATGGCAGACCTTATATATAAGGTAAAAGGTGAAGGCGATACCATCGGAGGTACACTGACCTGTGTCATTAAGGGATGCCCCATCGGATTGGGACAACCTGTTTTCGGTAAACTTCATGCTGCCCTGGGTAACGCCATGTTAAGCATCAACGCTGCCAAAGCATTCGAATACGGTGAAGGATTCAAGGGATTGAAAATGAAAGGTTCCGAACAGAACGATGTTTTCTATAACAATAACGGACGGATCGAGACGCACACCAATCACTCCGGAGGTATTCAGGGAGGATTGAGTAATGGTCAGGATATCTATTTCCGTGTAGTGTTCAAACCGATTGCCACGCTGCTGATGGAACAGGAAACTGTCAACATTGATGGCGTCGACACCACTCTGAAAGCACGCGGACGTCATGACGCTTGTGTATTACCTCGTGCCGTACCTATCGTAGAAGCAATGGCTGCCATGACCATACTCGATTATTACTTACTGGATAAAACGACGCAACTCTAATGAACGAGATTCAGAAATACATAGCGGCACACGAACCAAAGATGATGGATGACTTGTTCAGCCTTATTCGCATTCCCAGTATCAGTGCTCTGCCAGAGCACCACGACGATATGCTGGCTTGTGCGGAACGCTGGGCACAACTGTTATTGGAAGCAGGTGTGGACGAAGCATTGGTAATGCCCTCACAGGGCAATCCGGTTGTTTTCGCTCAAAAGATCGTGAACCCGGATGCAAAGACTGTATTAATCTACGCTCATTACGATGTGATGCCGGCCGAACCATTGGAACTCTGGAAAAGCGAACCGTTTGAACCGGAAATACGTGACGGACATATCTGGGCACGTGGAGCGGATGATGACAAAGGACAATCGTTCATTCAGGTGAAAGCATTTGAATATCTCGTCAAAAACGGATTACTGAAGAATAATGTGAAGTTCATCTTCGAGGGTGAAGAAGAAATAGGTTCACCCAGTCTGGAAGCTTTCTGCGAAGAACATAAAGAATTGCTGAAAGCAGACGTTATTCTGGTGTCGGATACGAGTATGCTAGGAGCTGAACTGCCCTCATTGACTACTGGTCTGCGCGGGCTGGCTTATTGGGAAATAGAAGTGACGGGACCGAATCGTGACTTGCATTCCGGACATTTCGGGGGTGCGGTAGCCAATCCGATCAACGCGCTTTGCCAGATTATTAGCAAAGTAACGGATGCCGACGGACGTATCACTGTTCCCGGATTCTACGATGATGTGGAAGAAGTGCCGCAAACCGAACGGGAAATGATAGCCCATATTCCTTTTGACGAAAAGAAATACAAAGAAGCAATCGGTGTAAAAGAGCTTTTCGGAGAAAAAGGATATAGCACATTGGAACGTAACAGTTGCCGTCCGTCTTTTGACGTATGTGGCATTTGGGGCGGATATACAGGAGAAGGTTCTAAAACCGTACTGCCTTCAAAGGCTTATGCTAAAGTATCTTGCCGGTTAGTACCGCATCAGGATCACCATAAGATTTCGCAAATGTTCGCAGATTATATTCTTAGTATCGCGCCTGATACAGTACAGGTAAAAGTGACTCCCATGCACGGGGGACAAGGATATGTGTGCCCGATTTCACTTCCTGCCTATCAGGCAGCAGAGAAAGGTTTCGAGATCGCTTTCGGGAAAAAGCCGTTGGCGGTACGCCGTGGCGGAAGTATTCCCATCATCTCTACTTTCGAACAGGTATTGGGAATCAAAACCGTATTGATGGGATTTGGACTCGAATCGAATGCGATCCATTCTCCGAACGAGAACTGCTCATTGGATATCTTCCGGAAAGGGATAGAGGCAGTCATAGAGTTTCATCAGGAATATGCCAGACGATAAAGCGGATAAATAACAATCAAGTTATAAACGATACATATAAAAGAGTGGTGAACAAGCTTGATTACAAGCATTTGTCCACCACTCTTTTATATATCTATCACACTGACAAATTACATGACCGGAGTCTCGAAAAGGAAGGTAAATGATTGGCTGTCTTTCAAATCCTTCACTGCATCACCTGCATAAATTTCGCCCTTTGTCAGAGACAGTTTCTTAATGCCGGCTTTCGGACTAAAATCAATTTTCTTCAAATCCAGCCAAAACAAATTCGGAGTCAGGGTAGATTCGAAATAATATACCTTATTCTTCTGATCGGATACGGAACGCCAACGGGTAGAAGATATATAAGGCTTCTCCGGTGTATTAATACCAAATGGCACGGAAACATTACGCATCACACTCAATACGCTGGAAACTGCAATCTTTGCATCCGCAATTTGGGGAATGGCATGAATGTAGAATGAAGCCCGTACAAAACGGTCGCTTGCCCGATTGGTTCCGGGTAACATCTGTAAGCCACCGATTTCTTTCCAGTAATCATTAATGGCCAACTGCTGTTCATATCGAGGAGAATTTGTCATCACCCGGTATTCTTTTCCTTCGTGAATACTTAATTTCCCATCCAGATATTCCAATACAGCCGTATTGCCTGTTTCATCGGTTATGGCCAGATGTAAGGTAGACTCCGGTCCTCCATTCGGCATACGGGGAGCATCAATGCGGAAAGTCTCCTTTTTCAATTCATCCACCGCTTCGCGTACCGTGGCAAAGTTATCAAGCACATACTGTGTCCAAATGCTGATGCCCATTGCCGGACGGGTATCGCCGGGAAGAGAGTAAATGGATTCCGGCAAGAAAAGCAGGCTAGCCACTAATCCTTTCTCGTTCATTCCGTCACAAGTACCTATATCATATCCTGTAGCAATCACACTTCCATATTTGGAAGTCCAGTTCACAGTTTTCTCTTTGTTATGTCCCATACGTTGGATACCACGCGGAAATACATAGATATTCGTCATGATATCTTCCTTCCAGTCCATTGTACGTCCTGTTATCACCATCTGGTCAGGGCCTATATACACTGCACGCGTACATGCTTCTACAGGCTGTATACTCATCAAAGAGACGGCAGCCAACACCAATGCAACTCCTGCTAATTTTTTCTTCATGTTCATTCTATTTAAATAATTGATCTTCTTATTTATAAATAACAAACGCGCCACGATTATTGCCTAAAAGAAAGAGGATTTTAATGAAAAAAAGGCATTTATTCAATGCAGGAAGAAATTTTGGGTTTTCAACGTATGAGGGTTATCATCACAAAGATCATTTCTTAGCGAAAAATATTAAATAAATTTAAGTGTTACTATTGCAGTCATTGCTACTTTAGTTCGTCCAATAAATAAACATACAATTATCATGATAAAAGAGTACACCAAACAAACTATAATCATTTGCTTTCTATTACAAGGAATCGCATTATCAAGCAGAGCGCAAGAACAACAAATGTGGCAACGATACCACGATAAATGTCGAAGAGAAGCAAGTATTATTGACACTCTCCCCTCCAAATTGGAAAAAGCCTTGCACTGGTCGCCGACAATAAATAAAGAACAAAAAGAGGTTATACGCTATATACTATGGAATATGGTTTATGTGGAAGGTGGTACAGCCAATCTCGGAGACAACAACAACTATCCCGTGGATGTAGCCTCTTTTTTCATCAACCGATATGAAGTTAGTCAGGATGAATGGTATGTCATTATGGGAGAAAATCCTTCTAACCAACACAGACGTAACTATCCGGTAGACCAAGTCAATTGGTTCAACGCTCAACGATTTACCCAAAAACTTTCTCAATTAAGCGGTCTACCCTTCCGTCTCCCCTTCGAAGCAGAATGGGAATATGCAGCACGTGGGGGACTAAAAACCAAGAATTTCATCTATGCCGGCAGCAATAATGCAGAACAGGTTGCCTGGTTTAGAGAAAAATATTATAATACTTACGTGTCCAAAGAAACAGGGACGAAGAAGCCCAACGAACTGGGACTTTATGACATGAGTGGAAACGTATATGAATGGTGTATGGACTGGTATGACAGAAAGGTTCCTTTTACCGGAAACATCGCTCCGGTTATATGCGAAAAAGATACGCATAAAGTGTTGCGTGGAGGTAGTTATTATACCTTCGAGAAATATTGTAAAGTCACCAGCCGCTACGGAGTTAACCCGCAACGATGGGATATTGATTATGGATTACGGCTGGTAGTGTCACTGCCAGATTAAAAGAGGAGCATATTATTCACTGTATTATTTTAGCTCCTCATTGTTCTAAATACTGTTATTATATACAAATGTCAAGTCGACTTATTGATCGGCCAGTTTATAAAGTTCATATCCTCCCAATGCCAGTACATAAGGCAGATTAAGAATAACGTCGGCATCCTTCTCCACCTCTTCGGGGTACTTTTGCAGCAATTCGTTGAAAGGCATAATGAGAGGGTGTTGCAAGAAAACTTTATCTTTCACCTCGGCACGTCTCCAGCCAGCCACTGTACGCTCGGCATTCCATCGGTATTTCTCCATGCGCACCAACAGACACAAAACTTGAGACGGTAGATTCTCATTGAACATAGATTCGGATATGCGTGCCGGCGAACGTTCGCTCCGCTTAATACCGTAGCCTAGCGTACGACAAAATACACTATAGGCATCCAGTTGATAGCGGTTAGCCCAACGTAACGGCTCGCTCAATTTATTCCACAGATACTGTGCCTGGTGATTCATCAAAATGAAGTCGGCAGAGTGGTTGCCATAAGATTCATACATCTTCTTCAACACCTCTTTCTGCTTGAGGCTTTCATCCGTATAACAACAATCGTAGAGATAATTCACATACAAAGCCAGTTTATCCTGCAAAATGTTTTTCTTCATTCCCCTGTCTACCATGCCGAACACCTTGACATAACGATAACGCCCTTGCTCATCGTCCACTATCGACGACAAATCGTTATTGAAATCCTGACGGATAAGTACACGACACTGATGCTGATAAACCTCATGCGGCAAGTTGAGCCCTAATGAGAGACTCAAATCGGGATCATGCACACAAATAGCCACTGTAAGCATACAGTGTTTATTTTGTGCCCATTGTTGTAAACGGGTGCGCATAGCAGTACTACAAATGTCGTCATGGCAATATTCGACCTCTATGTCGTCTATCTGACTCTCTATATAAGGAAATTGAGCTTTGAAGTAGTCTTTCTGTGAGTCCATCTCTCGATCTACTAAAGTGATGCGGGTACGTATGCGTTCATCTGTCGGCAGACGGTCATCGTAATTGGCATAATGGCAGATACGTAGTGCTTCAAGCAGCAACGAGCGTCCCATCCGATTGAATCCCACAATAACCAGATGCACATAGTCTTGGCTAGTAGCATTCCAGCTTCCATCAGGTTGTTGCGTTATGCTTATGGGGCGATAGTCTAGCGGATCATAATACCTTTCACTATCGGCAGCATAGAGACTCCATAGTTGCCGTGCCAAATTCTCGTGGAGGTTAAAGGGACGGAAAAAGATATTAGGTTTCCCCTCAATGCAAAACACCTCCGGCGGCAGATTCATTTTCTGTATGTTAGAGTATGAAGGGATACTGTCAAACTGCACATACACAGGCATCACCTTGCCATCGGGGCATTTGCCACGCAGAGCACTTACCAAATGCACAATCGCTATATTTTTAGCATCGCGTCCGCAACGTTCTTCATCACCCAGTACATACACTTCACTCGCGCTCGCTATGTTCAACCGCTGAAGTTCTTCGATCGACTCTATGTTGCCAAAGTAAACAAGCACTTGCCGCTCTATTTCGATGGGCAAGGCAGACTGTATGCGATGACGTACCGTTGCCGCCTCTATACCGCTCATCAGTAAGATACGTGCCGAAGAACATTCGTTATATAGTTCGCGTATCATATTGATAGATAGTTCATTGAAGCCTATCAATACATAATGTTGAGTTATGTTGCGGTAAGTCATTCGCCCCGTGTTTACTACATCCACACGCCGCTCTATAATGTTGGAAATGGTAGAGATGAGCACACCGCCCAATAAAATGGATCCCGAAAAGCTAACAATTCCCAGCAATAGCCTGCTGGACCAAGCTGTCTCGTTCATTTGGTTACCAGGATCCACAAAGTTGTTGTACACCACCCAGAGCCTTTCGCCCCATTCCTCATGTCCATACAATTGGATAGAAAAGAACATCACGATGATAAAGAAGATAGCCAGCACCGTAGCAATAGTAACGAGTAACAGGGTGAGCTGCGACTTGATACCTCCCGAAATGGTGCGATCCATATACTCTTGTGAGAATATCTTCTTGTAGTAGTTTATAAAACGGTTCATGCTTATAACTTATTGATAGCAAAACATACAAGTCCTGCCCATATTGTGTACATTTCGAGCTATTTGTTCTGATAATCGTACCATATCATGCACCAATACCATATAATCCGTATCAATGGGATTTGGTTGACAGTCGTGTTTCATAAATAGAATATTTAGAGTTGTGTACAAATATAGTATTTTTCAACAAATCAAATAGTTTTTCACTTAACTATTTTCAGCAGTGTACTTTACCTTGTTATCGTATGGCAGTATATAAAATGAAATTCACCAGTACAAGAAGACATTAATCGCAAGATAACAGCTATGGAACGAAGTAAAATTCGTATAAAAATGGAGTAAGATATTCTACTTCCATCAAATAATATCTCCATAACCTTTATTGTATCTAAGATTATTCAGTGCATAGATTTAAGATTTTCTATGCAGAAACTAAGAATCTTTTATGCACTCGAGTAGTCGTCACGTTACAACGGGACAATGGTCACCTTATAGAATGACTAATGTCACTTTATAAGGTGATATTAATCATTCTATAAGGTGACCATCTATCTCTGAAAGGATGAAAATCACTAAAGATACAAAATAAATCAGTAAAAAGCAATAGTAAGATAGGAAATTTGCCTGGAATGCAAACGCACTTAATTTATCTCAGTACAGCATAATAAAGAGACCGCATTCATATCATGCAGATTAAATCTAACCTGCTAATTGCAGCACCTCCATCTCTCACTCTCTTCGTGATATGACGGACTTTTTACTTCCAATTATCTTATCCCTTTTCTATTAGAAATTTTTCCGGAAAGTACATCCATTTCTCCATTCCGAACATCCGTAAGCGGTTTTTCCTTTAATAATAATTCCCTTACCACAAAGCGGACATGGCTGACCTACAAACGTATCTACATCACCTGTAGCAGAAGGAATTGAAGCAGGAGTAGTAACCGGAGCCGGAGAAGGTGCCGAATTAGAACTCACTTCACTTGCCGCTTTTTCTGTTTTTGGTTTCTTTTCTTTCGGTGTACTTGGTTTTCGTTCACGCTTTTTAGGCTCTTTCTTTGCTTTCTCTTCGGCTTTTGCAGCTACTGCATCCTGAATAGTAATGCGTCGGTTTGTATTATCAGAAAGTACACTCATCACTATTTCCGAAACCATCTGTTTCAGTTCTTCGAGAAACTGGCGGGCATCGTATGTCTTCTTTTCAATTTCGCGAAGCTTCTTTTCCCAAATACCTGTCAGTTCCGCCGATTTCAATAATTCTTCGTGAATGAGCTGCACCAACTCCACTCCTGTCGGGGTGGCAATCAGGTTCTTTCTCTCCTTACGGATATAATTTCGTTTGAACAGTGTTTCAATGATGGCAGCACGGGTAGACGGCCGGCCGATACCATTCTCTTTCAAGGCATCACGAAGTTCATCATTATCCACCAGTTTTCCGGCTGTTTCCATTGCACGGAGCAGTGTTGCTTCGGTATAAGGTCTGGGCGGCTGTGTCCATTTCTCGTTCAAGTCGGGAATGTGAGGACCACTTTCACCCTTCACAAAGGTAGGGAGTACATTTTCATCCTCTTCCTCTTTTTCTTCAGTAGGATCTTTTACGTCCTTTGCAAACACGACACGCCATCCCGGTTCCAGAATTTGTTTTCCGGTTACCCGGAATTCTATCTTATCCACTTCTCCCATGACGGTAGTAGTAGAAATCTTACAGTCCGGATAGAATACGGCTATAAAACGACGGGCTATCAAGTCATAGACACGACGTTCCATATCCGTCAGGTTTTGAGCATAGACTCCGGTGGGGATAATGGCGTGGTGATCCGTCACTTTCGAGTTGTCAAATACCTTTTTCGATTTAGGAAGTGTAGTGCCGGCTAACGGAGCTGTCAAGACTTCGTAATCACGGAGTCCTTTCAGGATAGCAGGACATTTCGGGTAAATATCGTCACTCAAGAAAGTAGTATCAACACGCGGATAGGTAGCTACCTTCTTCTCATAAAGAGACTGAATCAGTTTCAGCGTTTCATCAGCCGAATAAGCGAATTTCTTATTACATTCTACCTGAAGAGAAGTCAAGTCGAACAAACGTGGGGCGAACTCTCTCCCATCTTTCTTGCCAACACTAGTGACTACAAACGGAAGATCCTTTATGCGTTCTACCAATGCCTCGCCTTCTTCCCGGTTAGCGATAGGGTCGATACCCGGATTATCTATTTTCTTTTTTCCACCGTTCTTTTCTTCTTCCGCAGCTATTTCTTCATCACTTTTGCGGATAAGTGCGGAAAAAGTGGTATCCCGATAGTTGGTTTTCAGTTCCCAGTATTGCTTGGGTTCGAAATTGGCTATTTCCAACTGACGGTTGACAATCAGTGCCAGAGTCGGTGTCTGTACACGACCGATAGAGAGTACCTGTTTATTTTGACCGTATTTAATGGTGTAAAGACGGGTGGCGTTCATTCCTAATAGCCAGTCACCCATTGCACGAGAAAGTCCGGCTTCATAGAGTGACTGAAAATCTGTCTGATCTTTCAGCTTCGCAAACCCTTCCCGGATAGCTTCTTCTGTCAATGAAGAAATCCACAGACGTTTCACCGGACAGCGTGCACCTGCTTTCTGCATCACCCAACGCTGAATCAATTCTCCCTCTTGCCCGGCATCACCGCAGTTGATGATTTCATCTGCGTTCTGCATCAGTCCCTCGATAATGTGGAATTGTTTTTCGTAGGTAGGATTCTCTATCAACTTGATGCCGAAACGTGGAGGAATCATTGGCAGGCTACCTAAATTCCATGATTTCCAGTTAGGCGTGTATTCATGCGGCTCTTTCAGGGTACAAAGATGCCCGAATGTCCAGGTCACCTGGTATCCGTTTCCTTCTATATATCCTTCTTTTCTGGTATGAGCGCCGAGTACTTCGGCTATATCACGTGCAACAGACGGCTTTTCAGCTATGCAAACTATCATTCTTTTCCTTCTTGTTTTTATACTATCAGCCTACAAAGTTACACGAATATTTCTCACAGACGGCATGAAGCCGGGAAAAAGTGATTATACCTCCCAACACTTCCATCCTTTATTGGCACAGATATATACCACGTACGAACGGACATTGTAATTGGGAAACTTCTTTTTCGTATCTTCGGCATAGCCCTTCACTTGTTCTACGTGTTCTGCCAACGGTTCGGTGAGCGCAAGCATACGGTCGGCATCTTTGGAACGATAGTATTTGAATTCTACCACGCGGTCGTCCGTGTAATAATCCGTACCGGGGATGCCGGTCATTTCAAAATCCGAACGACCGACGGAGTTATTCTGTTCGATGGCAAAAGTGTAACAATGGCTCAAATAGCGGGAGACAAGCTCGTAGAAAGAACAACGGATAAAGTTCTCGTTGATCTTATCGAAAACCTGTGCGGGGAATTGTCCCAGATATTGCTCGAAATAGTTCTGCACAAGGGGTTCAAAACTACGGTTGGAATCATAAAGTTCATAAACCGGGACGTAGCGACTGGCGTTACCTTCGATCTTGTTCAGTTGGTTGTAATAATCCATGTAGATGCTGCGCATGGTCATGTTGGGGAGCACCATGCGGTATGCACTCTTCAGGGTAGTCATACCTAAGTAGAACAGGCTGACGGGATAGAATTCTTTCTCGAAGAACTTCTTCTTGTTGAACTTACTGGATAAATCGCTGACGTTGTAGGACAGTTCATCGTCTATCACCAGGGCATCGAGCATCTCTTTGGCATTAGTAAGCGAAAGAGTTAAGCGGCGAATCCAGTTGATGTCCGTACGCAGGTTCTCATCGATAAGTTCGGGCGGAATGCTTCCGGCATTAGCGGCAAATTTCTTAAGGAAATAAGTTAGGATAGTGGAGTTAAAAAGACGTTCGCCGACGGGGCTGAAACGATAACCGTCGTAGTTGCTCACAATCAGCTGCCAGATTTCCTCGAAACTTTCTTCGCTTGCACCGGGAGTATATTTATCAAGTACATAACGCAAGTATGTCTTCGTTTCTTCATAGGTGAAACCAAGCATATTAAGGAAAGACGGTTCCAAGGTAAGAATTTCCGCAATGTCATAACCGATAGTCAAATCGTCCATGGTGATAGGCTTTGGGAAGTCCGTACAAACGGATATAGGCAAGAGTTTCCTCAAGCATCTGGAACGCATTCCCCCAATCGGTAAATTGAAAATCACCAAACAAATCGCGATTATGCTTCACCATTATTTCTACAGGGCTGCAATTCAAGGCGTCAAAGTTCTTTGCCAGTCCTTCCATATCATTCGCCATCACCATAGCCGAGAAGTCATAACGAATCACAAAATATTGATTATGCTCTTTCGTAGGATGTTCGCCAATCCAGGTACCGCCGAAGAGTTCTTCAAAACGATTCGCCTTTGTACGGTCGTAGTAGTGAGCCAGCTGGAGATGAGCAGACTTTTCCCGAAACGGCGGGGACGGAGAAAAACAGGAGCATTGTAGTCTTCAAGTCCCGGAATATAATTTGTCTTATCAACATAATAGAAGCCACGTTCGCGAAGGTCTGCGAAATCGGTCACTGCGTGTGGAATTGTTATTCTTGCCATAATCGACGATTTTTTCTTTCGGTAGAGGCAAAAGTACCAATAAATTAGTACTATAAAAAAGATATTGCGAAAAAGATAGCTGAATACTAAACTCAAATATGGCTATATACATGAGTCTTTGATGAAAAAGAGAGCAAAACAAGAAAAAATATCAGAGTTATGCACTTATCATGCACAACCCTCTATACACGAAGGCTGCACAACTCTATACATGATGCATGTATAGAGCTATACAGCCTTTCTGCATAAGCTGACAGAGCAATGCTCCATCGTCTAAGAAACATTTATGTCACAGGGGCGGGAGCCTCTTCCCCCTCTGTCGCCGGAGTCGGAACCGCCTTCTACATCAGGTTTCGTGCCGGCGTAGAAAGTAGCGATAGCGATTCGAGGCGACCGCTCTTATCGTCTTTGTTGTCAGCTAACCAGATTTTATGAAGAATATCTAAATAAATTATCCATCATTTCAAAAGGCATTACAATTCGTTACTGCTTGCAAAGCTACATTATTTTCCATACACAAGATGCAATTAAAATAATGTAGCCTTTTCTTTATGTTCAATCCATGTACTTATTTACCAATCTTTCTGAAACATATAATAATCTCTTACCGAGTATGGTACTTCTGTTTGCGCCATTGTGGAGCTTGAAAAATCTTCTGGCGCAGGATATTTACATAAAATCCATGTCGCCCAAGGATCATTCCATACGCTCTCTTTTCCATAATCCATATAAGGGATATCTGCTCCCACCACCACATCTGTTCCACTAAGTGGAGTAAACCGCATCATGTTCATATATTCGCCTATTATGGAATTTTCCATCAAGTCCACCTGTTCCTCTTGAGACATGGCGGCTATATCCCTGAGAAATATAGTCCCATATTTCTTTTCCGGAATTCCAGCTAAAGGACGTATGGTAGCATCAGGTTCGTAAGGTGCTAAAAAGTCTTCCAACGAACTCCAAGCGTAATCCAGATAGTTACCTACACTGATGCCCGCTTGCTCATCACAAAGTGCTTCGGTAGTTTCACGGGTATCAACTAACGTAAGCAATTTACCCGGCATCGCATTTTTCAATGCTTTTATCAATTTGGCATATGAAGTGTCATTTATGGGTGCCATTCCCTCTTTGCCATAACCTGCTCCTTTGTCCCAAAGATTAATACCATCTAAATCATAAAGGCTGACAGCTGTTTGTACTTGTGCCGCAAAGTCACTAATTTGTGCATCTGTCAAGTTTGCGAATCCCAATCCGGTTCCGCCACCCATAATGGCAAGACAGACTTTCAACCCATTCTCTTGCATAGGCCGCAGATAGTGACTATGATTTTTCAGTACATACTCCATATCAGTCGTATAGGTCAGTGTCGCGTGTCCTTGTACTTCTTTCAAAAAAGCCGTACGTACATTCAAAATATCCAATAAAGGACCTTTATAAATGTTCGTTTCCTCAAATCCTTCACTCATATCAAAAAAATCGACACTAAGCGAAAACTGAGCTGCAATCAAAGGATTCATGACTTCCGTGTCTATGTAAGCTATTACAGTGCCCGGCTTTTCTCCTATCTCCTTTTGATCTTCAACAGGACTAATGATGTAATATATCTGATCAATAAGTTCCCCTGTTTCCACCTCAACAGCCTGAATCGGGAAAAGATAAGTATAGTTGCTACTTAGATATTCTCTTTCAAAAAGCAATTTGACCTTCTCTGACTTCCGTTCTCCCGCCCGTATAGTTACAATGGCTTCTTTTCCTCCGTTTAGCGATAAGGTATTTCCTAATCCGTTATTCCCTGGAATATTAAAATCAGAACCTTGAGTCTTTATTTTATACTCTCTACGGAATGTCTCTACTACAAAGCTTGTATAACTGCCACCATTTTTCATCGTTTCATTATTTGCATAAGCATCCTCCATAGCAATCTTCAAAGTAATATCCTTTTCAAGTGGCTTTGGAAGGATAAGGCAAAGTTCATCTTTCCTTCCTAAATCAGTTTCATCACGTCCTTCCAAAGTTGGATCTCCGATACTGAGCAATACAATCTTACTCTCCGGGCAAAGCGTACTATTCAAAGTACCCTTACCATTGGCAGTTTCTACACCTTCAGTTGACTGTCCATGTGTAACATCGGGATTGATTATCATAGCATCGTCCTGACAAGACAAGAGCATTAACAGCAACCCCGCTACAGCACACATATATTGTATTATCTTTTTCATCACTTATCTCCTTTTTAGCTTATTGTTCATTGTTAATCTTCGGAACCTCTATTCCGCTAGGCCATAATTCGGCATCTGTTTTACTATAAGCTTCCACGTGGTCGCTTGCTTTCCAATAAGGAACCACTTTCGCATTGTTCCCATGTCCAGTCCGGTCTTCCACTTCCAGCCCTGTTCCCTCATCGAACTTCCAATAGGCACACAAAGTAGGTTCTTCGGTCGGGTTAGGAATATCATACATATTCTGACAAATCTGCTCTTGTGTACGAGCTATGCTCCAGATACGGGCTTCACAGATTTCACCGTTAAATTGACGACTCAAGTCGTGTGACTCTGTATAAGAACGACCGAAGTAGAAATTGTGATCTCCACCATTTCCAAATTCATCATCAGGCACTTTATCACCCAAACTGATGCTAGTCAGGTCACTTTTACCATGATTGGTACTAATGCTCTGCAACTGCCCGTTTACATAATAAGCGATAGTCTTAGTAGCCAAATCCCATGTCAACGCCACATGATACCATTCACCGGCTTGCAGTTGTTTGGTCTTGCTCGCTTCGGGAAATTTACCAAAAGTTGTCTGTACCTGCAACTGCTGGCGAGGGAAGTTGGCGTCTCCCAAACGCATTTGAAGATACATTTCAATGCCCATAATGGAAGAGATTTCGGTGCCTTCGTCAAACGTATTCACCCGTATAATCGCCTCCATCGTCACAGCGCTTAGATTATTCACAACATCCGCCGTCGCACTTCCCTTATCAAATCCTGGAACGGTAACATAGACATTCTTGAGATTCATTGCCGTTGTTATAGCACTAGAGCGACGCACCAGATAATACATTGTGCGTGAGCCGTCCATTACTCCCACTCCTTCAGCCCCGCCAATAGAAAGCGGACAGAGGTAAGTGGCGTCAATCTCCAGTTCGTCGAGTTTCAAGAATCGAATACTGATGTCTTCCGAAGTCGTTTTTCCGGCAGGAATTGTAACGGACTCCTGCGATAATTGATAATGTTCGGCAGGCAACATCTCATAATGAGTGTCATTCTTCGCATTATATACACCGACTAATGAAGGATCTACCTTTAAACTTACCTTGGAATCATCCCCTGCAGGATATGACAATTTCACTGTAAACGTTTTCGTCTGGCTCGTTACTTTACGATTAAAAGTAAAAGTTTCCGTATTCTTACTAGCAGCCACATTCAGGTATGCCGAATTATCGAACGGTGACTTTTCGCTGTAATCCGTATTATCACAGGCAACCGGCAGAAATAACAAAACTGCAGCTGCAAAGCACTGATAAAGTTTATGTATTCTCATAGCTTACATCGTTTAATGAACCGAAGCAGGATTCAGGAATTGAATACCTCCACGGGTCTGTTTATAAATAATATCAGTATCGTAGTAATCGGCAGAGATATTGTAAATAGCAATACCTCCCAATGGCGTTTCCATATTGAGAGCACCGTAAGCAGCTCCGGCGATGGCATTGCGCGTCACTCCGTTATTGTCGGTTAATGTACCGTCAGGAGTGACGGCCAACAGCAGACGATCCGGTGCGGCCTTGCCATATCCGGTGGCATAGAGCACGGAGGTTTCTATATCATATTCATCGGATGCAGCGGAAATATCAAGTACGAAATAGTTGAAAAGGCTGCGCTGCGCTTCCGGCAACAATGAAGGGGTACCTTCAAAAACTAACAGACACGGTGTCTGTCCCAAAGCATCTACCAGTGGCTTTAACACCGAAACATCTACCGCAGAGCCTTCCGAACCGAGGGCAATCCCGTCAAATGTCCCTGTACGCACTGCCTCAACAGCAGAGGTAATAGAGGTATTCTGTTTATCTTTAGCCGTGCAATCTATATAGTAAAGCACCTTCGTTCCATAATCCTCACGTACCAACTTCATATCCTCCCGGTCATATTCGGAAAGACGGTCTGCATTACGCATCGTTACTATATCGATACTATCCGGCAACGCACGAAGAAAATCCTTCTCACCGATAGATACTTCTGGAGCATTATCCAACCGGGCATAAACGACAGCGTGTTTCGTTGCCTTATACGCACGTAGATTCTGCGTATATGCCGCATATTCTTGCGGATTCTGTTCCTTAAACCCATTCACCTGACTATCGTGTATTTCCATTTCCGTCCAGTCGTCGCAACTGATGGTGGCAACCGACAGGAAAGTAGTCAGTAGGCATAACTTAAAGATTGATTTATATTTCATAATCTCATTGATTTAAAGGTTCGTTCTAGTTTGAAGATTGACTATTCTCAATGGAATGGTCTTTCTTATCCCACCAAAGTTTAGTTCCTGCGGCATCGGGACCATTCAGCATTTGTACAGCTTGATCTATGTATTTCGGATTCCCCGTATATTCATCGGCAGGGAAAGGCAGACGACGGGGACCGATCGTTACATTCACACTATTGTTGGGGTCTTTATTCTCCACGGCAGGCAACAACTTCGGGTAGCCCGTACGACGATGTTCCGCCCATGCTTCCAGTCCCAGCGGGAATATTGCAATCCATTTTTGAGTAATGATACGCTCCAGGTTCCGTTCAAAATTCTCCGCTCCAGGTTCCCAAGCAATCGTAATGGTGCTTACAGCCGAATGACTATACTTTATATCAGCCCCGTCCATCGGGTTCACATAGTCTATAGGCTTTTTCTCTGTATCCTTCACATATCGGTCCGCTCCGGTGGTTCCGCCGCGCTCTTCGAATGAAAGGGCAATCGCCTTTTCATACAATGCCTGCGCATCACCTCCCATATCCCAACCACGCAACGCGCCTTCGGCACGAAGGAAAGTCACCTCCGCCGCATTCATCCAGAGATACGGGTCGGTGCTGGAAATCACCTGCTTCGAGTAAAGATTAATCATGTCGTCTTTCTTCTGGGTGAATATGCCGATACGTACACCATAATAGTCGTATACATCGACTTTCTCGCCATCCTGATCGACTGTCTGCACCCCTTTGACAAACATCTTATCCAAACGCGGATCTTCATAACCTTTCATAATAGAAACCAAATCGGCACTGATACGGTAGTCATTCCAATTATTAAATAACAATTCCGAACGGTTCTCCGCCACATGAAGCATGGCGTTATCCTCATTCGATTCAATCACTCCGGCTTCCACAGCCTCCTGCGCAATACGTTGTGCTTCAGTAGGATTGACATAGCTCATACGCATGGCAATACGAAGTTGCATGGAATGTACAAACTTACGCCATTTGGAAATATTTCCGTAATACAGATCTTCCAATTTGCGGAAAGCCTCGGACGACAAGTCTTTATTTTCTTCCAGTACTTTATCCGCTTCTTCCAGTTCCTTCAGCATCTGTGTATATACTTGTTCCTGCGAATCATAAGGGACAGCCAAATCTTCACCCGAATTATCATTATCCATCATCTTCGAGTAAGGAATCGGACCATAAATATCCGTCACACGATGCATGATACAGACACGGAGGATTTTACCGAAAGCTAAAGCCACAGAATCATCCGTCTTGTTCAGCATATCACGATACTGCGGATACATATCTTTGATCGGATCGGCAAATGGAGATTTCAGCCATCCCTGTTCGGGATTGAAAGTGGAGAATTTCATCACCCAAGTGTCTACGATTCCTTCCAGATAGCCACCATAAGCTCCTCCTGCCATGGCATCCATAAACTGGTAAAGGTGCTCACGTGTAGGGATAACCAACCCCTGCATTCCTTTGAGCGTAGCACCGACAATATGATTCTCACGCTGCATTTCTTCTCCGTCCGCTTCATACATACTCCGGTTGATATCACTGTCGAAACAACCGCCCAACGGGAGCAGAAATAATGAAAGGATCATTATCAGAAGAATGTTATATATTCGTTTCATGTCCATCATAGTATTTAGAAGTTAATCTTTATATTGAAACCTATATTCCGGGTACTCGGCATCATGAAGTAGTCGATTCCCTGATAATAGTTGTTCGTAGTAGCTACTGCTTCAGGATCGAAAGGGGCTTTACAGTAGATCATCCAGAGATTTCTTCCCACAAGGGATACATTGATATCACAAACATTGCCTAGCCAGCGACGCGGAATAGTATAACCGATATGTGCCTCCTGCAGTCGCAAGTTGGTAGCACTATAAGTATAGTAAGTAGGCAATCCGCTCTGCGAAGCTACTACCTCATAGAAACTCTGTGGATTCACCCGGCTGCGCCCATTCACCCACACCCCTCCGGCATCACGCGCGGCAGCAGAGGTTTCAGATACTCCATAGAGATCAAGATAGGCCTGTGTTGCCGAATAAACGATTCCTCCCAGACGGGCTGTCAACAGGAAACCGGCATTGATACCTTTATAAGAAAAGCTATTATTCCAAGCCAGATTTGCCTTAGGAAGTACGCTTCCCAACTTGATATCACCTGCATTGTCGATGGCTGTCACATTGCCGCTATCGTCGATCAGTATATTACCGTTAATATCACGTTTCAAATCGGCATGTGTATAAAGATCACCCAAAGTACCACCCTCTTTCAGGATAAATTTCGCCTTTCCGAATCCGCGTCCTTCATCGGTTTTGAGTTCCAGTTTATCCACATTGTATGTCTTGCCCGTTTCCGGATGAACGTAATCTTTTACCAATTCTACGATTTCATTCTTGTTGGCCGAGAATGTAAAACTGCTGTCCCAACTGAAATCTCCCCAACGATGTCCATAAGACAACATAGCCTCGAAACCGTAGTTACGTACATATCCTGTCTGCACATACAGTTTATCGTATCCCGACGATACGGGAAGCCGCGGGTCGAATGTCTGATTGTAAGTATTAGCGTAATAGAATGATCCGCTCAACTTGAAATCTTTAAATAAGGTTGCATCCAACCCTATCTCCCACGAGTCGGTACGTTCGGGATATAATTTACCAATGGGATAATTCGTCTGCGATTTCCAGTCTTGCTTATTGGCATCATACGAGTAAGTAGGATAAGTAAGAAAACGCGGATAAGGATTACCGACAGAACTAAACGATCCGCGTACTTTAAGATAATCCACCCAATCGGGCAGTTTCAACATTTCAGTGATGACTGCCGAAAGTCCTACGGAAGGATAGAAGAAAGAAGCCTGCGGAGAATGCGTCAACTGGGAAGCCCAGTCGTTACGTCCTGTCACGGTGAGGTAGAGCATACTTTTCCACCCTACTTCGGCACTGGCAAAAACTGACTCGGTCGCTTCACGCCACCCTACCTGCGTAGCACGTTTCTTTGCGTTGTCAAGATCGTAGACATTGAACAAATTAGGAATACCCGTTTCGCGTATCGGTCCGGCGTAGCCCAATTCTTTACTAGTCACTCCACTATAACTGGCACCAATATTGGCAACTATCGTAAAATCCTGAATACGTTTGTTGATGTTCACCAACACATCGGCATACGTCTGTGAATATTGTCCGTTGTTTACCGTATAATGTCCCTGCGTACTACCGTCAGTCAGCGTATTACTACTGCTTGCATAGAGTTTACCTTCATATTCGCTATGAGTATTGTCGATGCGGACACGCCCTGCCACGTTCAGCCAGTCAAGAATCTGGTAACTCAAACCTGCCGAAGCCATATAACGTTTCTTGTTGTTCAGACGGAGATTACGGTAAGCAATCCAGTAAGGATTCTGCATACGGAGGTCACCTTCGCCCTGTGGCCAGAACTGTACACTGATCTTTCGCGCTTCATCCCAACGCTCGAAATTCTTCACGATAGAGAAATCGTCTCCACGAGGGAAAAGATAAGCAGAAACCAATGGATTGGAGTACTGCCCCTGATTGGTCATATTACGGTCGTTCTGGAGAATATAGCTTGCACTTACATCCAGTTTCATCTTATCATTCAAGAAACTGGTCGTATTACGGAAAGTAAAATTATATCTGTTATACCTATTGTTGGGAATAATTCCGTCGGAGTTCAGCGCAGCGGCAGAGAAGAAAGTCTGGTTCTTTTCCGTACCGGTGGATAAAGTGACTGAATTGTTGTAAACAGCTCCTGTTTTTAGAAAGTCGTTGGGGTCGTAGCCAGGACTGTTTCCCATCTTCGGTCCCCAGCTCCATACGGTGGAACCGTCAGATTTACCGTTACTTCCTGTCCCGTAACGGTTTTGAAACTTAGGCATTACGAATGGTTTCAACCAGTCGATGCCGGTAGAAACACTGGCCTGTAATTTCCCTATTTTCCCTTTTTTTGTAGTGACAATAATAGCTCCATTTGCAGCATTGCTACCATAAAGGGCGGCTGCGGCTGCTCCCGTAAGAACGGACAGACTTTCGATGTCATCCGGATTGAGGTCGGCAATACTTTCCGTCTCTCCTTTTGAACCAAATTCTGTGCTGCCACCACCTCCGAAGTTATACATAGGTATACCGTCGATTACATAAAGTGCATTATTACTCTTTTCGATGGATTTTGTACCGCGCATCACTACTTTGCTGGCACCGCCGACACCGGAAGAACTGCTATTGATAATGACACCTGCTACCTTGCCACTCAAGCTGTTGACGAAGTTGGCGTCTTTGATTGTAGTCAATTGATCGCTCTTGACTTGTTGTACATTGTAACTTAACGCTTTTTGTTCGCGTTTGATACCTAAAGCGGTGACTACCACTTCGTTCAGTTGTTTAGTATCACTTGCCAATCTTATTTCGTAGATATTCTTATCTGTTATTTTTACAGTTTGAGGTGTATATCCTACGTAAGTGAAGCTTAATGTGCTGCCTTGAGGAGCCATTATATTGAAATTACCATCAATGTCGGTGATTGCACCTTCAGAGCTTCCTTCTACTTTAATATTCACTCCGATCAGTGGCTCATTATTTTCATCGATTACTATTCCACTTACTTTTTTTGTAGGAGTTTCTTTAAGTTTCTTGTCGGGAATAATCATGATATACTTATCTTTGAACTGATAAGTAAATCCACTTCCCCGAAGGATTTGCGAAAGGGCATATTCAAGTGTCGCTGCTTTTAGGTCAAGATTTAAAACAGGCTTGTTTTTCAGTTGCGAATCATTGTATCCGACAGAATAATCGGATTGTTTTTCTATTTCCTTAAGTGCCTCGATAACAGATATATTTTTCTTCTGAATCGTGATCTTGGCACTATTTTGTGCAAAGGAGGGTGTTTGCATCATCAACAAACAGAAAAAAAGTAAAAAACTTCTTCCCTTTGCGGTTTGATCTACTATAAATTCATAAATTTGTAGCATTTTCTTAGTATTAGGTTATTAACTAAATTATTTCACGGTAATTGAATAGAGTAAAACTCTAATATTGAGAATCTTGATTTCATATCCGGGATAGAGTTAGGGCTCCGTTCCGGATACTTTTTTGCATGAGTCTTTAGTGGTTAAAAAGGTTATTATATTGTTGTTTTTTTACTGTTTTTCTTTTGGGATGATACCCGTTACTTGGGGATTAAGTAACAGCGGTCTCCTTTTATCTTATAGTCCATTTGACCTACTACATTTACTATCACATCCATTACCTCAGATAGTGGTGCCTGGTCTTTAAACCTGAAACTGTATCTGTCGTCTTTCAGCGTTTTGAGCTGATACTCGAATGTATAAGGATATTTACGTTCAAGGATTGTGATGATATCTTTGACGGACATTTCTCTGAACACAAGTTCTCCACGTTGCCAGGCGGTAACTTCTTTCATATCCGGATGGTCCAGGCTATGGTAATGAGTATTTTTGTTATAAGCCAACTGCTCATTCGGTTTTAGAATCACCTGCGATTTTAAATCATTGTATTCTACCAATACGCTTCCTGAAATCAATGTGGCTGCCAACACCGGATTTTCCGGATAAGCTGAAATGTTGAACTCCGTACCCAAAGCTGTCACCTGAAAATCATTGGATTTGACGATGAACGGATGTTTCTTATCCGGTTTGACTTTAAAGTTGGCTTCGCCGATTAAAAATACGCTACGGTTTTTTCCGGTAAAGTTTTGCGGATATAAAAGTGTACTTTTCGAGTTGAGTTGCACTTTTGTTCCGTCGGGCAGCGTCAAACTTCTCATTTCTGCTATCGGAATATATTGCTGTAATAAGTCGGTTTCCGCTTTTGCGCCTACAGTCGATAGATAGACCGAAGAGGCAAGCAGGAGGAATAAGATAGCGGCTGCGGATTGCCATATATGTATTGGGCGAATTCTTCTCTCTTTGGGTACGGTTGGAATACCTTCCTGTTTTTTCAGGCGCTCGTAAGACTTCTGCATTCCTTTCACGTTTTTTTGCCGTTGCGCTTTGTTCCACAGCTCTCTCAAAGCATCTTCTTTCTGGGATGCATGATCTTCATCCACCAGCCATTGATAGAATTCATTTTGGGTAGCTTCCGGATAGTTATTGCCGGTAAATAATATCAGTATTTTCTGAAAAAAGTTCCTCATTTGCGCTGTTCTTTTTAGTGGTTACACTATTAGCACAATCGAAAATGGGGGATTACTTAAAAGAAACACAAGAAAAATGCAATAAAAATAGTTTTTTTTATTTCGAGCAGGGTCAGATAGATTTGGTGTTCCACAGTTCGTACGGAAATAT
>OHAB01000664.1_pt1 | contig 29554 bp, 18 predicted proteins | sample 1577031 | NCBI WGS metagenome assembly OHAB01 (sample SAMEA3541477, study PRJEB24748) | human gut metagenome | biome: human gut; feature: human-associated habitat; material: faeces | place: China | collected 2012 | reverse complement strand
GAAGGATATGTCACTGTCCGCGGACGCAGCAAAAACATGTTGCTCACAGCCAGTGGTCAGAACATCTACCCCGAGGAGATTGAAAGCAAACTGAACAACATGCCCTATGTGTCCGAATCACTGATCGTATTGCAGAACGACAAGCTCGTGGCTCTTATCTATCCGGATTTTGACGATGCATTCGCCCATGGTATGGAACAATCGGACATCGAAAAGGTTATGGAGGACAATCGGAATGAATTGAATCTGCAATTACCGGCCTACTGCCAGATAACAAAAGTCAAGATACACTTCGAGGAGTTCGAGAAAACGGCAAAGAAGAGCATTAAAAGATTTATGTATCAGGAAGTAAAAGGGTAAGGGGAATATGTCAAAACCTTCTTTAACGCTTTATTTTAGGCGCGGATGACGCAGATTTCACGGATTTAGTTTATTGAATCCGCATTATTCCGCGTAATCCGCGCCTAATATTATAACATTATAAAAGTCTTCATGTGCTTTTGACACATTCGCATCCTTTTTGTTAACAAAAATAGAAGCAAAGGAATAAACGGCTAATAAGTGTTATAAAACATACTTTTTTAGTTGGATAATTTGCAGATTTGTCAAAAGTCCGTATCTTTGCAATGTGTTTTTCATAGTATTAGATTTAAGGTTAACAAAGGTTGGAGTACAGCGGTACTCCTTTTTTTATGCCCGTAAATCAGATATTCCCGGAAAGCCTCTTCAGTCCCTTCAATACAGATTTATCTTTCACCTCCATGATGCTGATGGCATAGCCACCACCGGAAGCAGCTTTCAGTTTCAAGACCGTTTTGGGAGAAACGATACCTTTACGGATAACATAAGCTTGCGGATTTGTTTTATAATCGGCATCTTTTGCATCGGCATAGACGGTTGCAATATACTGCTTGTCTGCATCCAGGAAGTCCAGTTTCAGAGTTGAAGCATGTCCGTGCTCACTGCTGGTACAACCGATAAACCAGTCATTCGTACCTTTTGCCTTACGGGCAACAGTGATGTAACGTCCCGGCTCAGCTTCCAGATAGCGGCTGTCGTCCCAATCCACAGCCACATCTTTGATGAACTGGAAAGCATCCATGAAACGCTCATAATTCTCAGGAAGGTCGGCAGCCATTTGTAGAGGGCTGTACATAGTGACATAAAGTGCCAGCTGACGCGTCAAGGTAGTATTGGCATGCGTATGGCTGTTCGGATTCAACTTATTGATGTCCATTTCAAAGATACCGGGCGTATAGTCCATCGGACCACCCTGCAAACGGGTAAACGGAAGTACCGTTGTGTGGAAGGGCTTGTTACCAGCAAAAGCCTCGTACTCCGTGCCTCGGGCAGATTCATTGCCTATCAGATTGGGATAGGTACGGCATAAACCAGTCGGACGTACCGCTTCATGGGCATTGACCATTATCTTGTGTTTGGCAGCTTCGGTCACGGCGTATAGGTAATGGTTGTTCATCCATTGTCCATAGTGATGCTCGCCACGGGGAATCATATTGCCTACGTAGCCACTCTTTACCGAATTATATCCATATTTATTCATCAGACGGTAGGCAGCTTCCATGTGCCGCTCATAGTTACGGACGGAAGCCGATGTTTCATGGTGCATCATCAGACGGACACCCTTGGAATGAGCATATTCATTCAGATACTTGATGTCAAAATCGGGATAAGGAGTCACGAAATCGAAAACATAATCCTTGGAATTACCGAACCAGTCTTCCCAACCCGTATTCCAACCCTCCACCAATACCTGGTCAAAACCGTGTTCGGCAGCAAAGTCTATGTACTTCTTCACATTAGCCGTGTTGGCCGGATGAATGCCGTTCGGTTTCACCTTGGAATAGTCCGTATCATCCAGTTTCACAGAAGGGAGGTCAAAAGTATATGCCCAGGGCTTTCCCCCTGCAATCATTTCCCACCATACGCCGACATATTTCACCGGCTTAATCCAGGAGGTATCATCATACTTACAAGGCTCATTCAGATTGAGAATCAAATTGGAGGCCAGTATCTCGCGAGCATCATCACTGACTATGACCGTACGCCAGGGAGTATGGCAGGGAGACTGCATATACCCTTTATTTCCTTGAGCATCCGGAGTCAGCCAGGATTCAAAAACGAGGTTCTTGTCATCCAGGTTGAGATGCATGCAAGAGTAGTCTACCAAGGCTGCCTCGTGCAGGTTAAGGTACACTCCATCAGCTGTTTTAAGCTGTATGGAAGTCTGGACACCCGTCGGCGAAAAGACAGTTTGTGACGCATTGTCACTCACAGCTCCCTGCAGCAGTCCACGGATTTCAGAGAGTTTGGACTCCGTGTAATCATATTCCTGGGTATCATAATCTCCCGGGATCCAGAAGGCAGTATGGTCACCCGTCATGGCAAACTGTGAATGTTCTTCCTTTATAACAAAATAATTCAGATTCTTCTGCTGCGGAAATTCATAGCGGAAACCTAATCCATCATTGTAAAGCCGGAAACGGATGATCATATTCCGGTCCTGCGCCTTCTGATTCAGTGTGACAGCCATTTCATTATAATGATTGCGAATGGATTTCACTTCTCCCCACACCGGCTCCCAAGTTTCGTCGAAGGTGGAAGTTTTTGTATCGATGCACGCAAACCCATTCATCAGTCCCGGATCATTCTTCAACTCAAGTCCCAACTTTGATGGTTTAATCACTCCCTTTCCTTTATAAGTAAGTTCGTATACCGGTTCTCCCTGAACATTGACCGAAAAGTCTAGTTTTAATTGTCCGTCAGGAGAAGTGATACTTTCTGCCATTGCCGTTGCGCCCATAGAAAAAGAGAGTAACAGACAGAGTACTGCCGTAGTTAATATTTTCATGTTCTTCATGATATAAATGAATTAGTTAATAATCATATGGCAAATGTAGTGAGGAATAGCAAGCGTCACTTCGGATTATAATTAAAATATAGCGTTTCCGAATGTTTCAACACTGATAAATACCTATCAATAAAGCATATACCAAAGTACTTCAACAGAAAAAATATAGTGCTTACATGAAGCAAGAATCTACCGCTACTTTGTATATAACATATAGTATATGGGTATGTATATCATCTATTAATACTGTATTTTTGAAGGGATATTACCATCGTTCCACTCCAGTGCACAGATCTCATCACTCTTGTGAAGAGTTCTCATCACTAGAGTGAACAGACCTGTTCACTCTAGTGGAACGATAAAGATGAAAGGTAGCAAAGATACAAATAGAAGCAGGATATCATAGAAAAGACAGCCGGATAAAACACTAACAACCGCCCAATGACAAGGAATACAATATAGTTCAAAATACAATATCCGCATGGGTTCGGATTGAATTATCCTAAAATTTACATCTAATCTGAATACCAGAGACAAAAAAGTTCAAAGTATGCTATGATATTAGCATATAATTGATAAATTTGCAAGCAGAATATCTTACTTCATAACACATAATCTAATATTACTATTATGACACAGCACTTCAGATATACGACATTGGTACTTCTTACAACATTATCTACCGTTTATGTCTCCGCACAGTCTCTGCGAAAATTAATGGAAATGCCTCCGCGCATTATTGAATCGAAATGGGAGCAAACTCCGGAAGGAGGAACAGAATTAAACTATTACAACGGAGACCTGTGCAGTTACTACCTTTTCCGCGAAAATGACCGTTCATACAATTTGAACCCCGGAAAGAACACGGTATTCAGAATAGAGAAAGGCTCCAATGCCAGCAATTCTTTCAAGACTTCAAGCAGGTATATGTTCTTCCGCGGTCAATTCCCCAAAGACTTTCGGATCAGTACTCCTTATGCACTTCCTGTAAAGACCGGCGAAGAAACACAATGGCAGATCGCTCCTTAGGAATCTGCCAAAACTATGATATTCCAAATTCAGGAAGGAGACACCGTCTATGCAACCCGCAGAGGAGTCGCCTGTGCGACAGTGCTGCCACAGCAATTGTTGATATACCACCCCGACCATACCTTTGCCGCTTACCTTATGATGCGTCAAAACTTCATCCAGACAGGTGAAGAAGTCATGACCGGGCAACCTATTGGAATAGCCGGAGTACTCGGAGTATCCATCTCTTATTTTTTTCTTGATAACAATAAATTCGATGCAAACGGCTTCTTAGGTTATCCATATTCTCACTTTACTCCTGTATTCCGCACGGACAAGGGGGATGTAAAACTGGAGGAGAAAACAGCCTATAAATCCGCCACAGATGATGAACTGATCATGCTTGAAATGAGCAAACGTGAAAAAATACCTTTCTATACCATCAAAGTTGACGATGAAATGATCGACAAACAGATCGAAAGCATCTGTAAAAACAACGGTAACATGATCGCTGTAGATGAGATCGAAGGTACCGAATACCTGAAAGGGGAATTGATCGAATTGGACGCTGACGGAAATGTGAAAGAAGGAGGTATCAAAAACGAAGATGCTTCGATGTCGGTATTCCACATGAAAGATGAAGAAGCTGTAAATGCTTTCAAGGGTAAAAAAGCAGGTGAGGAAGTGAAGTTCAATGCAGTGAAAGCATACCCGAACAAGACCGATTTTGCTGCTATGTTGGGTGTAACGAAAGAAGAAGCCGAACATGCCGGTGAAAACTATTGTTTTATCGTCAAAGAAATCAAACGTTATATCGATGCAGAAGTAAACGAAGAATTGTTTACTAAATTGTATGGGGAAGGAGTGGTCAAAGATGCAGCGGATTTCCGTAATCGCGTGAAGGCAGATATCGAAAATCAGCTGAAAGGACATTCTGAATACCGCTTTACCATCGATGCCAAAGAAAAACTGATAAAGAAAAATGAAGATGTAGTTCTGCCCGAAACTTTCCTGAAAAGATGGATTGTGGCTGTCAATGAAAAGATGACTCCTGAAGAAGTGGAGAAAGATTTTGAAGGCTACCGGGATGAATTTAAATGGCAGCTGGTGAAATCGGCTATCGTGAAAGATTATGATGTGAAGGTGGAAGCCGAGGATATGAAACGGGAAGGACGCCAGATCGCTGCTGCCCAGCTGCAACAATACGGGTTATACGGATTGACTGAAGAAAAGTTGGACGGATTTGCAGCTAAATTGCTGGAAGATGAAAAACAGCGTCAGCATCTGTATGAAAGAGCTTTAGATAACAAAGTCTTCGACGTGATCCGGGAAAACGTGAAGCTCGAAGAACAAGAAATTTCTATGGCTGATTTCGAAAAATTATTCCAGAAATAAGATTTTAGGAAATAATATGGGAAAAGCCTTGCTATGCAGGGCTTTTTTCTTTAAACACCCGGAGGGGAACGGGATATGAAGGAGGTTTGCGCGTGAGCATGTATCAGACTCATATATTGAAAAATGGATTGAAGGTCATTCATCAGCAGGTGGACGGTAAAGCTGCCTGGTGTGGATTGATTATCGGTGTCGGTAGCCGGGACGAGCGCCCGGAAGAAGAGGGGATCGCTCATTTTATCGAGCATGTGATTTTTAAAGGGACGGAGAAAAGAAAAGCCTTTCATATCCTGAGCCGCATAGAAGATGTGGGAGGAGAACTGAATGCTTATACGACGAAAGAAGATACTTGTATTTATGCTTCCTTCCTGGCCAGGGATTATGAACGGGCTTTGGAATTGTTCGCTGATATCGTGTTTCATTCGGTATTTCCCGAAAAAGAGATAGAGAAAGAAAAAGAGTTGTATGAGTCTAAGGTCAATTTTTTTACGGAGATTGCCCATGAGGTGCGCACGCCGCTTACTTTAATCAACGGCCCGTTGGAAACACTGCAAGAGATGAATATTGCAGATCCGAAGATTCAGAAGAACCTGTCGGTGATTACACAAAACACCAACCGGTTGCTGGCATTGACGGGGCAGCTTCTTGACTTTCAAAAGATAGGTGCCCATAAATTCGAGATGACTTTGGAATATGTGGATATCACGGCACTGCTGCGTGAAACGGTTGCACGTTTCGAGCCCACTATATCCAAGAAGAATAAAGAGCTGACTCTTGATATTCCGGAAGAACCGATTGAAGCGGTCGTTGATAAGGAAGCCATCACGAAGATATTGAGTAACCTCTTGAATAACGCCCTGAAATATGCCCGGCGATCCATTTGCGTAGAGTTGCAGAAAACTGCGGATGCATTCCTTGTACGGGTGACCAGTGATGGTGAAAAGATACCGACAGAGATCAGCCAGCAGATATTTGAGCCGTTCTACCAGGCAGCAAAAAAAGACTCCACTTCCTTTGGAGTCGGCATCGGTCTTCCGTTGGCACGTTCACTGGCATCTCTCCATAAAGGTAAGCTGTATCTGGATTCGGAACACAGAGATAATTCATTTGTACTGTCGATTCCTTTGACCGGAGAAATTTCGATACCGCTGCCAAAGTTGGAAGAGATAACGGCTGAAATCGATACTTTGGACGAAGGAGTCCCTGTAGAGACGGAAATGAAAAGCTATGTCCTGTTGTTGGTGGAAGACAATGAGACCATGCTGGAATTTATGTCCGAACGTCTGCGGGAAGTATTCACGGTGGAAACGGCTACAAATGGGCAGGAAGCGCTCGAAGTTTTAAGAAACAGGCGGATTGATCTGGTCATCAGCGACATCATGATGCCCGTCATGAACGGATGGGAATTGTGTAAAGAGATAAAGTCGGATATGGACTTGAGCCATATTCCTGTTATCTTCCTGACAGCCAAGAATGATATTGATAGTAAGATCAACGGCTTGAAGATAGGTGCGGAAGCATACGTAGAGAAACCGTTCTCTTTCAACTATCTCAAAACACAGATCGTATCCTTGCTGTATAACCGTCAGAAAGAACGCGAAGCATTCTCCAAGCGTCCATTCTTCCCGACGAATAAGATGCAGATGAATAAGGTGGATGAGGAATTTATGAATAAAGTAATCCGCACCATTGAGGAGAATATCATAGATACCAATCTCAATGTGGAACATCTTGCCGAGATTCTGGGCATGAGCCGTTCCAGTCTGCTGCGGAAAATAAAGATGCTTTCCAATCTGTCTCCTGTGGACTTCATCCGTTTAATCCGGTTGAGGAAGGCTGCCGAACTGATTCATGAAGGTAAGTATCTGATCGGGGATATTTGCTTTATGGTAGGTATCAATTCACCGTCCTATTTCAGCAAACTTTTCCTGAAACAGTTCGGCATGACACCTAAAGATTTCGAGAAACAAAGTCAGGCAGACAAAGAAAAGATAGACATGCCTTCGTGACCGTCCGGGTGCACTATAACAAATGATGCACAAAAATGAAACATCTGCGGAAAATAGGCCTCAGATGTGATCTAATGCTGCAAAAATGGTATTTTTTGCAGCGTTTTTTAATATCCCACCTATATATATCCCCCTACTTTTGCCATTGTTCCGGATAAGGAGAAATAATCTCTTTGGACGAACGGATTGATTTATCCTTAAAAGTGAACTCTAATACTAATTTAAAATTCTGATACATGGAAAAAATCAGGCTTATCTATTTGATTTTGATTTTATTTTGCTGCTGCCAGCTGTCGGCACAGAATAAGACAGTTACCGGACAGGTAACGGCAGCGAATTCCGAAGAACCGATTATCGGTGCGAGTGTAGTGGTGAGGGGTACTTCCAATGGTACTATCACCGATATTGATGGAAACTTTTCTCTTTCAGTCCCTGTAGGGAAAGAACTTCAGATTTCTTATATCGGGTACATTACTCAGTATGTAAAAGTCCCTAAGAATAATAAGGTAAGTGTAGTGCTGGAAGAAGACAGTAAGGCTCTCGATGAAGTCGTGGTGGTAGCTTTCGGTACACAAAAGAAAGAAAGTATGATCAGCTCCATCGAGACGATCAAACCCGCAGAGCTGAAAGTACCGTCCAGTAACCTGACGACTGCTCTTGCAGGTCGTATGTCGGGTGTGATTGCCTATCAGCGTAGTGGAGAGCCGGGAAAAGATAATGCGGACTTCTTTATCAGAGGTGTCACGACCTTCGGATACAAAAAAGACCCGTTGATTCTGATTGACGGTATCGAAACGACTACTACCGAGCTGGCACGTCTGCAACCGGACGATATTGCCGCATTCTCTATTCTGAAAGATGCTACTGCTACGGCATTATACGGTGCCCGTGGTGCCAATGGTGTTATTCAGGTAGCCACGAAGGAAGGTAAGGAAGGAGCGACTAAAGTGTCTATTCGTGTAGAGAACTCATTCTCTTCCAATACCAAGAATGTGGAACTGGCCGATCCGATCACCTTTATGCAGCTTGCCAATGAAGCGGTCAGAACCAGAAACCCGCTGGCTCCTTTGGCATATTCGCGTGAGAAGATAGACAACACGATCAAAGGTACGAATCCGTATGTCTATCCTGCCAATGACTGGAGAAAACTTTTAGTAAAAGACATGACCGCCAATCAGCGTGTTAACATGAATGTCAGCGGTGGTGGTAAGCTGGCAAGATACTATATTGCAGCTTCTTTTTCCAAAGATAACGGAAACTTGAAGAGCAATTCGATGAATGGTTTCGATAATAACATTAATCTTCGTTCTTATCAGTTGCGTTCAAACATTAATATTAACCTGACAAAGACGACGGAAGCTGTCGTACGTCTTTCCGGTACTTTTGACGACTATCGCGGACCTTTGGACGGAGGAGATGTGATGTATAAGAAGATAGTCCGTTCCAATCCTGTATTGTTTCCCGCCTATTACCCGTCGGATGCACTGCCTACGGCGGAGCACTTGCTGTATGGTAACGCTATCCGTGAGACGGAGGCGAACTATACCAATCCTTATGCCGAACTGACAAAAGGATATAAAGACTACTCCCGTTCTACAATGGATGCACAGTTTGAGTTAAAGCAAGACTTATCCTTTATCACGAAAGGGCTGAACATCCGTGGATTGTATAATACTTCCCGCTACTCTTATTTCGACGTTAACCGTTCGTTCAATCCTTATTATTATAATGTAAGTTCGTATGATAAAAAGACGAATCAATATAATATCGGTCTGCTGAACGAGAAGTCCAATCCGACAGACTATCTGGGATATAGCGAAGGCTGGAAAGATATACAGTCTACCACCTATATAGAAGCTGCTATGCAGTATAATCGTAGTTTCGATATTCACGAAGTCAGTGGCTTGCTGGTATATCAGCAGCGCGAAAAGATCAATGCGAACAGCGGTTCTTTGCAGAAGTCTCTGCCTTACCGTAATCAGGGTTTGTCCGGTCGTTTCACTTATAGTTACGACAGCCGTTATATGGCAGAGCTGAACTTCGGTTACAACGGTTCCGAGCGCTTCTATAAAAACGAACGTTGGGGATTCTTCCCCGCAGCCGGCTTGGCTTGGGTAATCTCTAATGAGAAATTCTGGCGTCCGATGAACAAGGTGATCCCTAAATTGAAACTGAAAGCAACCTACGGTCTGGTAGGTAATGATGCGATTGGAGACGAGAATGACCGTTTCTTCTATCTCTCCGAGGTAGACCCGAATGATGCAGGTAAGGGATATTGGTTTGGAACCAACTTTGACGAAGGAAAACCGGGAGTGACGGTGAAGCGTTACGATAACCGCCTTATCACTTGGGAACGGGCGAAAAAGGCAAACTACGGTTTGGAGCTTACTTTGTTTGATGCCTTGAATATTCAGCTGGACTACTTTACAGAGCATCGTACGAACATTCTGATGGACAGAGCTTCTATCCCGGCCGATATGGGTCTGGCTGCTAAAGTACGTGCCAATGTGGGTGAAGCGAAAGCAAACGGAGTAGACTTGTCAGTGGATTATAATAAGTTCTTCCGCAATGGGTATTGGTTGCAGGCACACGGTAACTTTACCTATGCGCACAGCGAATTTCTGAAATATGAAGAACCTGCCTATAACGAGAAATACAGAAGCCATATCGGTCAATCGCTGAACCAATGGTACGGTCTTATCGCCGAACGTCTCTTTATTGATGAATACGATGTGCAGAACTCCCCGAAACAAACCTTTGGCGAATATGGAGCCGGTGACATCAAATATCGGGATGTGAATGGTGACGGACAGATTACCGATGCCGACATGGTTCCGCTGGGATATCCTACAGTACCCGAAATTGTCTACGGATTCGGTTTCTCATTCGGTAACCAGCGATTTGATATCTCGGCTTTCTTCCAAGGTTCGGCACGTTCTTCCTTTTGGATAGATGCGAAGGCAACTTCTCCGTTCCAGCACATCAATCCTACGGATGACGATCCTTATCATCAGGATATTCCTTTATTGAAAGCTTATGCCAACGACCACTGGTCGGAAAGTAACCGTAACCTGTATGCCATGTGGCCCCGTCTGAGTACGACAGTAATTGAAAATAACGTGAGAACCAGCTCTTGGTTTATGCGTAACGGTGCATTCCTGCGGTTGAAAACGCTGGAAGTAGGCTACACACTGCCGGAAAGCTGGACGAAGAAGGCCTATATATCATCCGCACGTGTTTATTGCAGCGGAAACAACCTGCTCCTCCTTAGCGGATTTAAACTATGGGACATCGAAATGGGAGGTTCCGGACTGGGATATCCTATTCAGAGAGTCATCAATCTGGGTGTACAAATTAACTTCTAAAATCTAGGAAAGCATGAAAAATAGAATGATATACCAAATGAAGAATAAGGTCAGAAACCTGACATACTTCCTTCTGTTGATTGGAGGAACGGCATTGACACAATCCTGCAGCTATCTGGATGTAGTGCCCGATAAGATAGGAACGATTGACAACTCGTTTACAAACCGCAACGAGGCGGAAAAGTATCTGAATACTTGCTACTCATACATTCCGGGCAATGACAGCCCATACAATAATGTCGCTCTGATGGGTGCGGACGAACTCTGGAGTTATTACCCTCTTACTCCGTACAACGATTTTGGCCCTTGGAAGATTGCACTGGGACGTCAGAATGTCAATGACCCTTTATGTAACATGTGGTATGTATATTACCGTGGCATCCGTGATTGCAACATCTTTCTGGAGAACGTATCAGACATGAGCAAAGTAGGAGATTTGACTCCTTCCATGCGGAAGAGATGGCTTGCCGAAGTGAAATTCCTGAAAGCATATTATCATTTCTGTCTGTTCAGAATGTACGGTCCTATCGTGATTGCTGATGACAATCTCCCGATTTCGGCTACTCCGGAAGAAGTGAGAAAGAAACGTGAACCGGTAGATAAGGTAGTGCAGTACATTGTAGATTTGCTGGACGAATGTCTGGAGGACCTTCCGAGAGTGATTTCCAATAAAGGTAGTGAGTTGGGTCGTGTGACGCAGATCGCAAACCTGACTCTGAAAGCCAGACTGCTGGTAACAGCTGCCAGTCCGTTGTTCAATGGCAATAAGGATTATGCAAACTATGTGGATAAGGATGGAGAACATTTGTTTAACTCCACCGAAGACCCGACTAAATGGGACGCCGCCATTGCCGCATGCAAAGCCGCCATTGAAGCCAGTCAGGACCCGGAATTAGGATTAGAATTATACTCCTATAAAAGCAACCTGATCCTGTCGGATGAAACCAAATGCCAGCTTAGCATTCGCAACAGCGTAACGGAAAAGTGGAATACAGAACTGATCTGGGGACTTTCTTCACGTTCGGACGCACACTTGCAAAGTCTTTGTATGACCCGTGTCGGAGCTTACCCCAACAATATGTGGGGAGGACAGGAAATGCTGAACCCTACAATGGAAGCTACGAATCTGTACTACACAAAGAACGGTGTCCCAATGGACGAAGATAAAACATGGAATTATGCCGACCGTTTCAAAGTAAAGATGCACACCAACGAGCAACCATACGAACTGGCATCTTATTATGAAACAATACAGATGAACTTTGACAGAGAACCTCGCTTCTATGCCAATATCGGTTTTGACGGTTGCACCTGGTATCAGTATAACTGTCCATCAGACAGTGAAAAAGACATCTGGACAGCGAAGAACCGCGCCGGACAAGCACAGGGAAAACTGGGGACTAACAGCTATACAACCACCGGATACTGGACCAAAAAACTGGTCAGTGTCACTTATGAAGTTACCCAGAGTGGCTATACGACCGAAAGATTCCCTTGGCCGGAAATGCGCCTTACTGACTTATACTTACTCTATGCCGAAGCGCTGAATGAGAAAGACGATGTCAACAACCGTGAACTGGCTATCAGCTACCTGGATCAGATCAGAGCACGTGCCGGTCTGAAAGGAATCAAGGAATCATGGGACACTTACTCCAAGTATCCCAACAGATACAAGACACAGGAAGGACTTCGTGAGATTATCCAGCGTGAGCGTGCTATCGAACTGATGTTCGAAGGCAGCCGTTTCTGGGATCTCCGTCGATGGAAGACAGCCAATAAGGTATTGAACGAGAAGATCCACGGATGGAACTTTGAAGGTGAAACTCCCGCAGAGTACTATTCTCAGAGAACCCTGTATACATTAAAGTTTATCGCTCCGCGTGATTATTTCTGGCCGATTCATCAGAATGACCTGGTAGTCAACCCGAAATTGGTTCAGAACCCCGGATGGTAATGTATGTCTCATTTTAAAATCAGCAGAATATGATATCACATAAATTTATAATATGGGCTTGCGGCTTGCTTTTCGTTTTCGGTAGTTGCGCAGAAGATATGGTAAAGCCCATTGAAAACGACAAAGACGCTCCTGGCACTGTTCAGGACGTAAAAACAGAAAGCCTTCCAGGAGCTGTGAAATTCACTTATACACTTCCTTCCGATCCGGATTTGCTGTATGTGTTGGCCAAGTATACTAATAAAACAGGGAAAGTCATGGAGTTCCGTTCCTCGTTTTACACGAACTCTGTTACGGTAGAAGGTTTTGGCGATACGGATACTTATAAAGTAGAACTGTACACTGTAGACCGTAGCGAGAACCGTTCTCAGCCTCAGATAGTGGAAGTCGTTCCGCTGACTCCTCCTATCCTGTCCTGCTACGAGTCGTTATCGATGGTTTCTGACTTTGGCGGCATGACCTTCGAGATGGACAATAAGTTCAAGTCCGATCTCGCTATCTACGTCTGTACGCCCGATGAATTAGGCGATATGGTGCTGGCCGAAACATTCTACTCGGCACGTGAAGAGATCGTTTATTCCGTCAGAGGGTATGATGCAGTTCCCCGTCGTTTCGGCATCTTCCTGCAGGATAAATATGGGAATGAGACAGATACGCTGTTCACCGAGCTGACTCCGATCTACGAAAGGGAACTGGATAAGACGAAGTTCAGGGAAATGTATTTGCAGAACGATTCCCGCGTAGATTCGTACGATGGAAAGATGGAATATGTATGGAACGGAAGAATCTCCAAAGATGGTGACAGTGGTGGCGTAGGACTTCACACCGGAACAGGCACGAAAGACGGTCCGGCAGTATTTACCTTCGACCTTGGCGTACTGGCTAAACTGAGCCGCTTTGCACTGTGGGCTATTCAAGACGAGAAGCACTTCTATAACGACATGAGCCCGAGACGCTACGAAGTATGGGGATGCGCTACGGAACCTAACCCCGATGGTAGCTGGGATCAGTGGGTGAAACTATTGGATATGGAGAATGTGAAGCCTTCCGGTTCGCCTATCGGTATCCTGACGGAAGATGATATCGAAGCCGCGAAAATAGGAGATCAGGCAAATGTTCCTCTGGATATGCCGCGTGTACGCTATATCCGTATCAAATGTCTGAAGAATTGGTCTAACAATTACAACATCTGTTTCACGGAACTCACCTTCTGGGGGAATGATAACGAAGAATAATTCAATGAGTGTTAACCGACTGATTAAAGCAGAAAGAATATGAAACAATTTATCAAACATACGCCCTATCTGATGTCACTACTGATGCTGTTGGGGATTACATCTTGCACAAAGATGGACGAATATCTGAAATATACGGATGGAAAGGAAATTCTTTATACGGGTATTCCTGATTCTATCGCCATGTACTCCGGCTACAACCGGGTGGTCTTCCGCGGAGTACTGGCATCCGACCCTAAAATAGCCAAGATAAAGATATACTGGAACTTGAAACAGGACTCTCTGGAACAGGATATCCGGAGAGAAGGGAATGATAATGTGCTGATTATACCGATTCCTCTGGAAGAAGGGACCTATAATTTCGAAATGCATACCTATGATAAAGACGGATTGCATCCTTCGGTTCCTTTCAACCTTACCGGAACATCATATGGTGACTCCTACAAAGATGGGCTGGTCAACCGCTTGGTGAAGAAGGTAGAAAAGATAGAAGATGATGTAACGATCGACTGGTCGCCGGCAGAACCGACAGCTCTTTATACGATGGTACATTATACCGATAATTCGGGAAAAGTACAGGAACTGAAGATCGAAAACAGCGAAGAAGAAACCGTCCTAAAGGACTACAAGAGTATGACCAAGTTTGATGTGCAGACTTACTTCCTGCCGGATGAAATGTCAATTGATACCTTTAAAACGGCAGTTGTCTCTTACGGAGTCAGTGAAGACATTACCGACTTGTATCTGAAGAACTACAAACGTCCGTTTGAAGGAAGGGATAAGAATGCGGATAATAAATGGGGAATACTCGTTGACTGGGACTTCACTCCCAATATCCTGAATCAGAGTAATGGAAAAGGCGGTTGGTCCGAAGACTGGGGCAATTATTCCATCCATCTGGAATCGAAAGACTGGGATGGAGAAGGAATCACGAATGGTAAGGTTTATCAAAGTTTTGAACTTCCGGCTGGAAATTATCAATTGGAGTGTGAACTCGAAGGGGGCAGTAACGGAATGAACGGATATCTGGCAGCCAGCCGCGGCAGTGTATTGCCGGACATTGACCGATTGAAAGAAGAAGCATTGGGATATAGCCAGTACGGTGACTCCAATATGGGAGGAAAGCATACCCTGACCTTCTCTTTGGCGGAACCTGCTACTGTTTCGGTAGGCTGGGTAGTCACCTTCGGATCGTCTACCTGGATGAAAGTGCTCTATATCAAGCTGATGAACATAGCGGATATAGCCGAATAATCCGGTTTTCATAAGCGCTCGGAATAGTGGATATACACCATATATGCCCTGCATGCAGGGCATATAGATCCAACGCGCAGGACATATATACGCTACGAGTTGGACATATAGATCCAACAACCAGGATATATATGCGCTGCAAACGACATAATTACGATAAGAAAATAAATAATAATACTATAATCAATAATGTGTATGAAGTTTATAAAGAAAAAAGGTAAATCGCTGGGTATCGGACTTGCAATGGTTGGTTCATTGTTGGTGTCTTCTTTGCAAGCAGGCCCCGTTTATCTGCATAGTGGTGAATCGATTGTTTCCTGGAAGTTAAAGCCGGAGGCGGAAGTCGGAACAAATGTTCCGGCTCTGCTGAACGCAGGTTATGACACATCATCATGGGTGGACGCTGTTGTACCGGGCACTGCTTTTACTTCTTACGTAACGGCAGGATTGGAAAAGGACCCTAACTTTGGGGATAACATTCACAACGTAGACCGTGCAAAGTATGATCGCAGTTTCTGGTATCGTACAGAGTTTAAAGTGCCTGCCGACTTTGATAAAGCGCTGACATGGCTCAACTTTAACGGAGTGAACCGTAAAGCGGAAATCTATCTGAACGGACACTTGCTGGGGATACTCGATGGATTTATGCACAGAGGACGTTTCAATATCACGGAAATAGTGAAGAAAGATCAGCCGAACGTACTGGCAGTATTGGTTCACATGCCGCAAACCCCGTTGGCAAACTACGGCAGTCCTACTTACTTGTCGAGTGGTGGCTGGGACTGGATGCCTTATGTGCCGGGGCTGAATATGGGTATCACGGATAAGGTTTATCTCAGCAACACCGGTACGGCAACGATCATCGATCCTTGGATTCGTACAGACTTACCGTTACCCAGCCGCACACGCGCCGATCTGTCGGTGGCACTGGAAGTGAAAAACAGTTCTGACAAACCATCTAAAGTCGTGGTGAACGGTACGATCACCCCCGGTGATGTGAAGTTCACTAAAGAAGTAGACATTAATCCGGGGGCGACTTCGGAAGTGAAGTTCGACAAACGGTATTATCCGCAACTGGTGATCAACTCGCCGAAACTGTGGTGGCCCAACGGATATGGTGAGCCCAACCTGTATACCTGTAAACTGGAAGTATCCGTAGATGGGAAAGTCTCCGAAACTAAAGACGTCACCTTCGGTATCAAAGAATATAGCTATGACACAAACAACAACACCCTGCATCTGCACATCAACGGTGTACCTGTATTTGTGAAAGGAGCTAACTGGGGAATGTCGGAATATATGTTGAGATGCCGTGGTGAAGAGTATGACACCAAGCTACGTTTCCATCACGAAATGAATTTCAACATGATTCGTAACTGGCTTGGCTCTACTACCGATGACGAGTTTTACGAAATGTGTGATAAATATGGTCTGATGGTATGGGATGACTTCTGGATTAACTCTAATCCCAATCTTCCTTACGACTTGAATGCATTCAATAACAATATGATAGAGAAAATCAAGCGTGTCCGTAATCATCCGTCTCTGGCCGTATGGTGTGGTGATAATGAGTCGAACCCGCAGCCCCCGCTGGAAGGCTGGATGGCAGAGAATATCAAAACCTTTGATGGTGGCGATCGTTATTTCCAACCGAACTCACATGCCGGCAACCTGACAGGTAGCGGTCCTTGGGGAGCATTCGACCCTCGATTCTATTTCACTGAATATCCTGACGGGCTGGAAGGTGATCCGGAGCGTGGCTGGGGATTCCGTACGGAAATAGGTACGGCTGTAGTTCCTACTTTCGAAAGTTTCAAGAAGTTTATGCCGGAGAAAGACTGGTGGCCTCGCAATAAGATGTGGGATTTGCACTACTTCGGTCAGTCTGCTTTCAATGCCGCACCGGACAGATATGACGCTTCTCTTGCCAAAGGTTTTGGCGCCCCCTCTGGAATCGAGGACTATTGCCGTAAAGCGCAGCTTATCAATATCGAATCGAACAAAGCTATGTATGAAGGCTGGCTGGACCGTATGTGGGACGACGCTTCCGGTATCATGACCTGGATGGGGCAATCGGCTTACCCCTCTATGGTATGGCAGACTTATGATTACTATTATGATCTTACAGGCGCTTACTGGGGAACGAAGTCCGCGTGCGAACCGTTGCATATCCTCTGGAATCCGGTGACGGACGCAGTGAAGGTGGCCAATACTACCGCAGAAAACTATCAGGATTTGAAAGCGGAAGTGACAGTTTACAATATGGACGGAAAAGCGGTTCCGGCTTATAGCAAATCCTCTGTCGTTCATTCAGCGTCCAATAGCACGCTGGAGTGTTTTACCATCGACTTTAATAAGGAAAGACCGAACCTGGGATTGAATCAGAAAGTAGTTGTTTCCTCTACTTCCGAAGGCGACCCGTCAATGGCTGTGGATGGAAAGAAAGATACCCGTTGGTCAAGTGCCTACCGTGATAACGAGTGGATATATGTTGATTTGGGCAAGGTACAGCCCGTTGGCGGTGTCCGTCTTGACTGGGAAGCATCTTATGGAAAGGAATACAAGATTCAGGTATCGAATGACGCTCAGCAGTGGGAAGAGGCTTACAGCACGAAAAATGGAATCGGTGGTGTGGAGCTGATCACTTTCCCTGAAAAGGATGCACGTTATGTACGTATGTTCGGGTTCAAGAGAGGCTGGTGGTACGGATATTCTCTGTGGAGCTTCGATGTGCTGGGAGGAACCGGTAAGAGCGAAGGTTTGAGCGATGTGCATTTCATCCGTCTGAAACTGACAGATAAGAACGGTAAACTGATTTCGGAAAATAACTACTGGAGAGGAAATGACCGCAGAGACTTCACTGCTCTGAACCAACTTCCAAAGGCCGAACTGAAAGTTTCTTCCAAAATGGAACAGAAGGGAGAGAAAGCGGAAATCCGTGCAACAATCGGACTGCCTAAGTCTGCCAAGAGTGTAGCTTTTGCCGTACATGTACAGGCTGTACGCACAGTTGACGGTGAACGTATTCTTCCGGCTATCATGAATGATAATTATTTTACGCTGATGCCGGGTGAAAATAAGGAGATTACTATTAACTTTGACAAGTATTTGTTGAAAGGCGGTTCGTATAAATTGCTGGTAACACCTTATAATAACTAATCATGAGTTTTTGGGGGCATTTTTTGTTCATGCAATAAGAAATGAATAGCGACAACTATAAATTAGAATAATGATGAAGAAACTATTTCTTTTATTGATAAGTGCCTTATGTGTTACAGATGGTCTGTTTGCACAGGTACTTGTCCCTTCCCAACTACCTAATCATACTCAGAAATTATTAATGAAAAGAGGTTATGGCATGTTTATCCATTTCGGTGTAAATACATTTTCTGATGATGAATGGTCGGATGGCACTATTCCTGCCACTGCCTATAATCCGGCTGACTTGGATTGCGATCAATGGGTAAGAGTTGCCCGTGATGCCGGCTTTCGTTATGTTTTGCTGGTTACGAAGCACCACGATGGCTTTTGCCTTTGGGATAGCAAGTATACGGATTATGATGTTGCCTCTTCTCGGGTGAAGACGGATGTAGTGGATGAAGTCTCCAAAGCATGCAAAAAGTATGGGTTGCAGTTTGGCATTTATTATTCTCTTTGGGATAGACACGAACCGTCTTACAAAGATAAAGACTTTACTAAATACATTCAATTCATGACTAATCAGTTGACGGAACTGCTTTCCAATTATGGCCAGGTTTGCGAGCTTTGGTTTGACGGAGGTTGGGATAAAGAAGGAAAAGATTGGCATATTCCCGAGATTTATGAATTAGTGAAGAGATTACAGCCCGATTGCGCGGTGGGAGTGAATAATGCGATAGTGGACAAAGAAGATTCAAAAGACTTTATATTGCCGGACTCGATGGTGGTGGATAATCGCTATTATATGCAATATTTCCCCACTGACTTCCGATTAAGAGATCCGAAAATAGCTCATAAGAAGGATAAAAAACAGTATTTGTATCAGGGAGAATCCTATTATCTGCCCTTCGAACATACCATTTGCCTGAGTAACTCATGGAATTGGTTTCAAAAAGCCACCCCGAGACCAGTACGTGATCTGGACGAATTAGAAGAGCTTTTTTATTGGTGTACGGACAATGATAATACGTTGGTGATTAATGTCCCTCCCGATAGTACCGGGCGTATAAGGGAATATGAAGCTAATGCGGTCATTGAATTGGGAAGACGGTTGGGTATTCGTAGAAATAAACCTTTTCCTAAGAATGGAAAATGTATTTCGCTGGAAGCTAAAGTACAAGCAAGCTCTGTCTATCAGAATAATGTTGGGGAATATGGTCCGCAATGGGCAGTAGATGGTGGAATGCAGACGCGATGGGCATCTTCTGATACGTTGCCTCAGTTGGTTGTTCATTTGGATGAATCGGAGATGTTTAATAAAGTATCTATCTTTGAATATTGTGAAACAAGAACCTCGGATGATGGTATTTCTACTATTCGTTATAATCGCATTCAATCCTATCAGATTGATATTTGGAAGCAAGGACAATGGCTCACTGTCTATATGTCAGACCAACCGATGAGAGATTGTAAAGTGATACGCTTTCCACAATATTATCAAACCTCAAAGATCAGGCTGAAAGTGCTGAAAGCTATAGCGCCTCCTTCCTTATATGAGTTTAACGTACTGTCTATGCCGGATGGTAAATACATTTCTGGAAAATAACTAAGAGTTAACTTTTAAAATAGTTACGTATATGATTCTAAAAAACATGATTTGTGTTGCAGGGTTTTGCTTGATTACCCTTTCGGGGCAGGCAGCCGGAAAACCGGAAGTGCCCCCCTATAAAGATAAAACAGTTTCCATCGAGAAGCGTGTAGATGACCTGATGGGACGGATGACACTGCGTGAAAAGGTTCTGCAATTGCAGAACCGGGGCGCAGGCCGTCTGGACGAGATAGACCGTATATTCAACGGTGAGAGTTATGGCTGTACCCACGAAATGGGTACGACTGCTGCCGAATGTGCTGCCATGTACAAAGAACTGCAACAGTACATGCTGACGAAAACAAGGCTCGGAATCCCCATTATTACTTCTGCCGAAGGCATTCAGGGAATCCTGCAAAATAATTGTACGCTGTTTCCGCACGCTTTGGCGCAGGGGAGTACCTTCAATCCTGCTCTGATCCAGCGCATGACCGAAGCTGCGGGAGAGGAAGCCAAAGTAATTGGCATCCATCAGATTCTCTCGCCCGTACTGGACATTGCCCGTGAACTTCGCTGGGGACGTGTAGAAGAGACCTTTGGTGAAGACCCTTACCTTATTTCCGAAATGGGTATCGCCTTTATCAATGGGTATCAGAAAAACCGCATCACCTGTATGCCGAAGCATTTTGTTGCGCACGGCACTCCTTCCGGCGGATTGAACTGTGCGCAGGTCAGCGGTGGTGAACGGGAACTGAGAAGCTTGTATCTCTATCCGTTCCGTCGTGTCATCAAGGAGACGAATCCGTTGGCATTGATGACTTGTTATAGTGCTTATGATGGAGTAGCCATCACAGGTTCTCCTTATTACATGACAGATATTCTTCGTGGTGAGCTCGGTTTCAAGGGGTATGTTTATTCCGACTGGGGATCGGTGGACCGCCTTAAAACCTTTCATGCTATCACGCCCGAAACCGATGAGGCCGGACGCCTGGCATTGGAAGCCGGGGTAGACTTGAACATCGACTCTGCTTATGATAACTTCGAACGGATGGTACAGGACGGTCGTCTGGATATAAAATACATTGACCTTGCCGTTCGCCGTATCCTGACGGTTAAGTTTCAGTTAGGGCTGTTTGATGCGCCTTATGGCGATCCAAAAGCAGTGAGTAAAGTTGTCCGCAGTGCGGAGAAAGTAGCTTTGGCTAAGGAAATAGCTGACGAGAGCGCTATTCTGCTTGAGAATAAGAATCAGATTCTTCCTTTGGATTTGGCTAAGTATAAGTCAATAGCCGTAGTAGGTCCGAACAGCAATCAGACGATATACGGAGATTATGCCTGGACTACCAGAGATACCAAAGAAGGTGTCACTTTGCTTCAGGGATTAAAGGAGGTATTAGGAAATAAAGTAACGGTTCGCCATGCCGAAGGATGTGACTGGTGGAGTAGTAAAAAGGATAAGATAGCGGAAGCGGTGGAAGCCGTTCGCGGCAGTGATCTGGCAATCGTTGCCGTCGGAACACGCAGTACCTATCTGGGCAGAAGTCCGAAATATTCCACTACCGGAGAAGGGTTCGACCTCTCTTCGCTGGAACTTCCCGGAGTACAGGAAGAACTGTTGCAGGAAATCAAGAAAACCGGCAAACCGATGGTTGTCGTATTGATAGCCGGCAAGCCATTGGCTATGCCTTGGGTAAAAGAGAATGCCGACGCACTGTTGGTACAATGGTACGGCGGCGAACAGCAGGGACGTTCGTTGGCTGATATCCTCGTAGGGAAGGTCAATCCGTCGGGACGACTGAATGTATCTTTCCCGCGTAGTACAGGCAATACTCCTTGCTTCTACAATCATTTTATCACAGACCGTAATGAACCGTTCGACCAGCCGGGCAGTCCCGAAGAACCGAAAGGACATTATATCTTTGACGCCCCCGACCCGTTATGGAGTTTTGGCAGCGGACAGAGTTACACTACTTTTGAATATGTGGATTGCGCGTTGAGTGATTCTGTATTGACCGACAAGGATCAACTGACGGTAACGGTAAAAGTGAAAAACACCGGCAAGATGGATGGCAAAGAGGTAGTGCAACTGTATGTACGCGACCGCTTCAGTTCCGTGGCTACTCCTATCCGCCAGCTGAAAGCATTCAGGAAAGACCTGATCAAAGCCGGTGCAACAAACACTTTCACACTGAAACTTCCCATCTCGGAGCTGGCACTTTGGAATGCCCGTATGCAGGAAGTGGTGGAACCGGGAGAGTTTGAGATTCAGATAGGAAGTGCCGCTGACAACATCCACTTCACGAAGGTGATAACTGTGAAGGGAAAATGACACAGAACGACAAAAAACGAAGAGGTCTGTTTCTGACGATAGGGCTGTTTATACTGCCGTTTCAGCTGGTCATTAATCATTTCTATGGCGGGATTACGGTGAAATCTTTCATCGTGATACTGGTTGGCTGGCTGATCAGTATAGGCATGTTGTTTCTGGTCTTTCGTTCGGCATGTAGGAGATGAAGCTTGAGTATATACTTAAAACAATGATTATGAATACAAGAATCCTTTGCGTATGGATAGCGCTTCTGACTTGTCAGATAGCGGGTGCACAAACAAAGAATGTGACATGGGGAGATCAGGGAAACGGCACTTATATCAATCCGATATTGAATGCGGACTATTCCGATCCGGATGTCATCAGGGTAGGCGATAAGTATTATATGGTAAACTCGGACTTTCATTATATGGGTATGCCGGTGCTGGAATCCGATGATATGATTAACTGGAAGATTATCAGTCAGGTGTACCGGCGTCTGGATTTTCCGGACTGGGATACGAACGGAAATTATGGAGGAGGCTCATGGGCCCCCTCTATCCGTCATCATGACGGGAAGTTCTGGATTTACTTCTGTACTCCCCGTGAAGGGCTGATGATGAGTACGGCTACCGATCCTCACGGCCCTTGGTCACCTTTGCATTGTGTGAAACGGATTGGCGGATGGGAAGACCCTTGCCCGATATGGGATGACAATGGTCAGGCTTATCTGGGACGGAGCCAGTTGGGAGCCGGACCTATCATCTTGCATAAGATGAGTGCCGACGGGAGGACTTTGGAAGATGACGGACACGTGATCTATACCGGTCCGGTGGCAGAAGGTACCAAGTTTCACAAGCGGGACGGATATTACTATATCAGTATTCCCGAAGGCGGAGTAGGTGAGGGATGGCAGACAATTCTGCGTTCGAAAAACATCTACGGTCCATACGAGAAGAAAGTGGTACTGGAAAAAGGTTCTACCAATGTCAACGGACCTCATCAAGGTGCACTGGTAGATACTCCCGAAGGTGAGTGGTGGTTCTATCACTTCCAGTTGACGGAACCGCTAGGAAGAGTCGTGCATCTGCAACCTGCACATTGGAAAGACGGATGGCCCGTGATTGGGGTGGACATCGATATGAACGGCATAGGCGAACCGGTAAAAGTCTGGACAAAGCCGAATACCGGAAAGAAAGTGCCCGTAAACTTCCCGCAGGGAGGCGATTCCTTTGATTCGCCCGAGCTGAACTTGCAGTGGCAGTTCAACCATAATCCTTCTGACGCCGACTGGAATCTGACGGAACGAAAAGGATGGTTACTGTTGAAAGCTCTGAAAGCGGATCATCTTCGGGCATCACGCAATATGCTGACACAGAAGTGTATCGGATACGAGGGGACGGTTACGACAGAAATGGATATGAGTTCTTGGGCCGAGGGACAACGTGCCGGACTATTCTGTATAGGCAATTTGTTCAATGGCATTGGAGTACTCAAAGAGAATGGCAAGAACTATCTGTATCTGGAAAATAATGGTAATGTGGAGAAAGTAAAGCCGGTAAGCGGGAAGAAGGTTTACCTTCGGGCTACGATGAATGCACGTACCAACCAGCATCAGTTGTACTATAGCACGGACAATAAGAACTTTACTCCTTGTGGAGAAGCTTATTCGCTGAGATTCGGTGACTGGAAAGGTGCCCGTGTCGGTCTGTACTCATACAACACGCTTCGTGACGGAGGAAATGCTTTCTTCAACTGGTTCACTTACGACTTTAACTGATTCAGTTCGTTCACAACTTTAATTGATTCAGCCATCCATAACTTTAACGACTTGATTTATAAACCTTATTAAATGTATATCATGAAAGTGAAAACCCTGTTTTTAATCTGTTTCCTTAGTATCACCTGTCTTCTGAACGCGGCGGACAAGCCTGTCATTCAGATTCATACGGACAACAGTAGTCTGATTTTCCGCGTAGCCGACAACGGGCGGCTATACCAGAGCTATCTGGGCAAAAAGCTGAGCCATGAGACCGATATTTCCCATCTTCCGCAAGGGACGGAAGCCTATATCACCCACGGTATGGAAGACTACTTTGAACCTGCCATTCATATCCTTCACAATGACGGCAATCCGTCACTTCTGTTGAAGTATGTCTCTCATGAGACGAAAGCGGTGTCGCAAGGAGTTAACGAAACCATTATCACCTTGGGAGGTGATAAATATCCGGTTACGGTAAAGCTGCATTACGTCACTTATCCTGCCGAGGATATCATTAAAACCTATACGGAAATCAGCCATAAGGAGAAGAAGCCCGTAGTGCTTCACCAATATGCTTCTAGTATGCTTCATCTGAATCGTGCTAAGTATTATCTGACTGAATTTGCGGGTGACTGGGCACACGAAGCCAATATCTCCGACCAGCCGTTGGAGTTTGGTAAGAAAGTACTCGATACCAAACTGGGCGCCCGTGCCAATATGTTTATCCCTCCGTTCTTCCAGCTTTCTCTGGACCAGCTGGCTACGGAGAATTGTGGTGAAGTGCTGGTAGGTACATTGGGATGGACCGGCAATTTCCGCTTTACTTTCGAAGTGGACAACAAGAACGAATTGCGTATCATTTCGGGTATCAACCCTTATGCCTCTGAATATTATCTTCCGGCAGGTGTCGTGTTCCGTACTCCCGATTTCTATTTTACCTATAGTGCAAATGGTAAGGGCAAAGCCAGCCGTAATTTCCACGATTGGGCACGCCGTTATCAGTTGAAGGACGGAGATGAAACCCGTATGACCCTGTTAAATAACTGGGAAGCGACTTATTTCGATTTTAATGAGGAGAAACTGATAGGACTGATTGGCGATGCCGCAGGTCTCGGAGTGGATATGTTCTTGCTGGACGACGGCTGGTTTGCCAATAAATATCCGCGCAGCAGCGATCATCAAGGCTTGGGAGACTGGGACGAAACGGCAGATAAATTGCCCAACGGTATCGGGCGTCTGGTCGAAGAAGCCACTAAGAAGGGCATCAAGTTCGGTCTGTGGATAGAACCGGAAATGGTGAATCCGAAGAGTGAGCTTTACGAGAAACATAAAGACTGGGTCATCCATCTTCCCAATCGGGATGAATATTACTTCCGCAATCAGTTGGTACTTGACCTGAGCAATCCGAAAGTGCAGGACTTCGTCTTTGGAGTAGTGGATAATTTGATGACTAAATATCCCGGTATCGCTTTCTTCAAATGGGATTGCAATAGCCCGATCACTAATATCTACTCTTCTTATCTGAAGGAGAAACAGTCGCACTTGTACATCGACTATGTTCGCGGTCTGTATAATGTATTGGAACGTATTAAAACGAAGTACCCTGATCTGCCGATGATGCTTTGTTCGGGCGGTAGCGGGCGTATCGACTATGAAGCGCTCAGATACTTCACTGAGTTCTGGCCGAGTGATAACACGGACCCTATCGAACGTCTGTTTATCCAATGGGGATACTCTCAGCTTTTCCCGGCAAAAACTCTTTGTGCACATGTCACTACATGGAATCATGATGCAAGTATCAAATTCCGTACAGACGTAGCAATGATGGGCAAACTTGGTTTTGATATCAAATTGTCGGACCTCAATGATAATGAGAAGAAGTTCTGCCGTGATGCGGTCACCAACTACAATCATCTTAAACCGGTGGTGCTCGAAGGAGACATGTATCGGCTGGTATCTCCTTATAGCGGCAACCATACTTCCACCCAATATGTGGGGAAAGATAAGAAGGGAGCTGTTGTCTTTGCATTCGATATTTACCCCCGTTATGGCGAGAAACTGTTGCCTGTCCGTCTGCAAGGACTGGAGGCCGGTCGGCAGTACCGGGTGAAGGAAATCAATCTGATGCCGGGTACTAACTCTTCTCTGCAAGGAAACGGTGAGTTATTCTCTGGTGAATATCTGATGACGGTAGGACTGAATATATTTACAGGTCAGCGTCTGAACAGCAGAGTTATAGAAGTAGTTGCTGAATGACAGGACCGATGGAAATCCGTTAATCACTTGACAAACGCCTTTTATTGTTGTATATTTGTAGTTCCAAACCTGAACTGAATAATATAAGAACGATAAATAAAATGAGAAAATTAGTGTGGAATCATCGGCTGCGGTGGTATAATATAGTAACAAATAGTACTTATCTCTCTGACGTATAACAGAGGATAGGATACTCCGATATAGGAAAAGGCTGCAAACTTTATGAGGTTTGCAGCCTTTTTTGTATTATAAATTCAATCCTGATTCTACAAATTCCTATTTTAAAGTTTATAATAAACGAGGGGGACGTTTATAATAAACGATCACAGTATTTATTATAAACTCGGTTGCCGTTTATGCAGTACTCTGTTGCTATTTTTGTATGGTTAGAATGTGCATTCTCCGATTACTGCTAATTACGATAATTATAGTTGACAAGGGTTGCGGGTAATCTAACCATACAAAGCTCTTGAATACCTTACGTTACTTATGCGTGAAGTTCCAGTATAAACCGGCATCCCTTGGTGTAGCTTGTGTCCAATGTCAGACTGCCATTCATTTTGGTGGCGATGAGTGAGCAGATAGGTAATCCCAAGCCATCACCTGTAGTCAGGTCTTTGACCTGGGTGAAGGGTTTGAAGAGATTTTCCTGTTGCTCTGCCGGGATACCTGTCCCCGTATCGGTTATGATGAACTGATGGGTGTGTGCCCCCCGTTTCTTGAAGTCGAGGCTGATACGTCCTTGCTCCGTATAGAAAGCGGCATTTTTCAGCAAGTAGAGCAGGATACGTTCCAGCTGTTCTTTATTCGTTTTTACTTGGAGTTTGGGGGCGTTTACAGAAGGGGTGACGTCCGGCTTCATAAATTCTTTCGCCTTCTCCATGACACTTTCACAGAAAGTACCCGCATTGACTTCTCCCATTTCATAAGGTTCGGTCAGTGAGTTCTCCAGGGAGGAAAGCTCTTGAATATTGTCGCTGAATTGCTTTAAGGCTGCTACTTGTGCCTGCATCTGCTCTGCGCACCTTGGAGCTTGGGCGGAGAGCTCTCTGGCGGAAGTCCCTAAAGTGTTCAGAGTCGGTTCCATTTGTGAGGATATATTCCGGATGAACTTTGTTTTCAGCTCGTTGTGCTCGTTGGCTATGATCACGCTCTTTTTGAGTTTGCGATTGCCGGCGATAAATTTCAGTAGTAAGATGGCAAGTACAATGATTGCGGCTACAAGGATAGCTACAAGCGTACAAAGTCCTATGATGATGTATTGCTTGGCGGATAGTGTGCTGTCTTTGTCCTGTATGGTCTGAAGGCTTTCGTCATATTTTCGTTTCAGGACATTCAGCTCATCCTGGGCAGTCAGGGCTTTTACAGAATCGGTCCATACAATATAGCTTTCGTACGTGCGTTCCATCAACGGGGCGTTGTTGGCTTTGCGGGCAATGCCGATAAGAGTCTTGTAGCAGTCGCTCACTTTATCGTAGTCCTTCTTTTCCTTGTATTGGCTGATGAGTTTGCGGAAACAGGCGTCTCCTTGTGTATTCTGATTGAAAGTATAGTAATAGTTGGCTTTCGTATAGAGCAGCACTTCCATTAAAGAATCATTTTTGGCGAGACTGGCAATCTCTTCCAATTTGTCCAGCTGGTTTTTTGCCTGTGCAGGATTCTTCAGTGAAATGTACATCTGCAACCGTTCCTTGCTGATGGGAAAGCGTAAGTCATAAAAGACTTTGTTTTGCTTCTGTTCGCCTGTCCAGATGAGTTGTTCCATATTACGGCATAATTCGAAACCTTCTTTGTAGAAGTTTTCTCTGACATATAGAGCATTGGCTTGAATACCACATTCTATAGCTTGTGGATAGTTCTCTCGCACGGCAAATGCTTCATACGCTTTCTTAAACAGGTAACGGGCTTTGATGTAATCTTTCTGCTTCAGGCTACTTAAAGCCTGTTCTTTTAGCTCCGCGGCTCTGTCCTGAGGCGCTTGTGCATAAACTGACAGATAAAAACAAAATGTGATCAGGAAGGTTACAATGAACGTTTTCATATTGTTGCTTTTTTGTTTCTCACAAATGTAAAACAAATATATGAATAAAAAAGATATTGGCGATAAAAAAGTTTTTGCTGTCCATACGGAGACAGAGGATGTCAGCGTGTGGACAGCAGGAGAGGTTATCTTTCGAATGTATAAATACTTCTGTGGCGATACTCTGCCCCCGGCATGAGCAGGCAGGACGGAAAATGCGGATGCGAAGGGGTATCCGGAAAGTACTGTGTCTCCAGGCATACACCAATATCCGGCGTGGGGGCGAGATAGCCGGCGGTATATAATAAAACGCCGGGTAAGTCAGTCCTGACAGTCAGCTTTCTGCCGGAGAAAGGGTCGGATAATACGGCGGCTGTCAGTAACGTGTCGGACGATTCTTCTTTCAGGATATAGCAATGATTGTATCCCTTATTCCAGTGCAACTGCTCGTTATCGTCGTAAAGATGTGTTCCGATGCTGCGACTGGTGGTGAAATCAAACGGACTGTCTTTGACGTCCTGTGTCTGTCCGGTAGGAATAAATTGTGAGGTTGTCTCTAATATTCGGGCAGCAGGTATCATGAGCTCATGCTCCGTTATTTTTCGTTTGTCGCCGGACAGGTTGAAGTAAGCATGATTGGTCAGATTCAGATAAGTAGGGCGGTCTGCGCTTCCATGATAACTGATGGTCAGTTCGTTGGTTTCTGTGAATTGATATTCGACTTCCGCCTGTACATTCCCCGGATATCCTCCTTCCATGTCCGGAGAGTGGAGAAGGAAACGGATGCCGGAATCTGTCTGCTTCCATTGCCATATCTTCTTGTGAAAGCCGGATAGTCCACCGTGATTGGTGTTCTCTCCGTCGTTTTTCTCCAGCAGATAGGTAGTGCCTTCGATAGAAAAGGATGCCTGATGAATGCGGTTGGCGAACCGGCCGACGGTGGCTCCCATATAATAGGTGTCTTTGAGATATCCTTCTACTTTGTCATATCCCAGCAGAATGTTTTCAAAGACGTCGTATCGGTTCGGCATATTGGCCGAAACCCAGGTGGCTCCCAGGTTTGTAAGCTCGATGGAGGCTCCGGTAGCATTGGTCAACCGGAACAGATAGATGGAATCTCCCGATGGAGTACATCCCCAATGTGTAATCGTAAACTGCATGATCTGCTTATTTTATATGAATCTTTTGCTTTGCAAAGGAAGGCAAAATCAAAGAATCAGAAAATAGAGAAAATCATTTTAAAGATGGACAATTATAAGAATCGTGTCTGTGTTTTTCTATTGAAAGGAAATGGGGATGTGCTCTCTCAACGGAATGCCGGAAGGTGTGTTAAAAATCGGTAGTATCTTAAATCTCCTCCTTCGGGAAGGAGGAGTACCCGCAGGGGGAGGTGGTA
>OHAB01000662.1_pt1 | contig 29615 bp, 16 predicted proteins | sample 1577031 | NCBI WGS metagenome assembly OHAB01 (sample SAMEA3541477, study PRJEB24748) | human gut metagenome | biome: human gut; feature: human-associated habitat; material: faeces | place: China | collected 2012 | reverse complement strand
CGTCATCCGTGTCATCCGCGTCTAAAAGATTATTTATCATTTAACTCATAACCCGATAGAAAGAAATTAATTCCGCCAACGGATTTTTATTTTATCTTTGTGTCCGGATAAGAAATAAAAGTCCGTACGCACTAAAAAACAATTAGCTTATGAAAAACAAAAGACTATTTTTATTATCCGCATTTCTGGTAATAATAGGTACATTAAAAGCTCAGAACCCCATTATTACGGATCAGTTCACTGCCGATCCCACCGCCAAAGTTTTTGAAGGCAAGATGTATGTCTATCCTTCACATGACATTCCGAGCCCTATCGAACGTCTGAAAGAATGGTTCTGTATGGCAGATTACCATGTTTTCTCGTCAGACAATCTGGTTGACTGGACAGACCACGGAGTGATCCTAAGCCAGGAAAATGTACCTTGGGTAGCTCCTGACTCCTATTCCATGTGGGCCCCCGAATGTGTATACAAGAATGGGAAATATTATTTCTACTTCCCATCTACCCCTAAAGGCGAAGGCAAACGCGGTTTCAGCATCGGAGTTGCCATAGCCGACAAGCCTTACGGCCCTTTCACCCCGCAGGCCACTCCCATTGAAGGAGTCAATGGCATCGACCCTTGCGTGCTCATTGATAAAGACGGGCAAGCCTACATATACTGGTCAGGCCGCGGAATGTCAGTAGCAAAACTGAAAGACAATATGCTTGAACTCGCCTCAGAACCCATGCAAATTCAAGGATTACCCGAAGGATTCAAAGAAGGACCTTTCGCCTTTGAACGCAACGGAAAATATTACTTCACATTCCCCTGGGTAAAGGAGAAAACGGAAGTTCTGGCTTATGCGATGGGAGACAATCCCATGGGTCCCTTTGAGTTCAAGGGTATCATTATGGATGAATCACCAACCGATTGCTGGACCAATCACCACTCATTGGTGGAATACAAAGACCAGTGGTACCTGTTCTATCACCACAACGATTACTCCCCCGAATTCGATAAAAACAGATCGGCACGGGTCGATTCCTTATTCTTCAACCCGGACGGCACTATCCAAAAAGTAACCCCCACCCTGCGCGGAGTGGGCATAACAGATGCCCGGAAAGAAATTCAACTGGATCGCTACAGCCGGTTAAGTAATCAGGGAGCAGCCATCGATTACCTGAACCAAGCAAACAAATTCGAAGGCTGGAAAACTTTATTGAGCAAAAACGGTGCATGGGTGCAGTACAACCGGGTGAACTTCGGAGAGAGTACTCCCCGGAAAGTGAAAGCAAGAGTAACCTCGGACAACGGAGGAATACTGCAAATACGTATAAACGGAACAAACGGTCCGGTTATCTCGGAAATAAAAGTTCCCAAAACCGATAAATGGACGAATATTGAATCCCCGGTTCGTTCCGCTCAGACCGGTATCCACGATTTATACGTGTCTCTAAAAGGAAACGGTAAAGTTGAAATCGACTGGATCAGTTTTCAATAACTAAATCTCCATGCCGGATATGAAGTATACGAAGACAATAGCACTAATCACAACCCTGCTCTGCTTCCTGCAAGGGCAGGGTTTAGCGCTTGCCCAGGATAATCCAAACCAATACAATTACCTTTATCTTACTATCCGGAACGGATTATGCGACAACTCTATCCGAACCATACACAAAGATCACAACTCATTCATGTGGTTCGGAACCTCCAACGGGCTCGACCGTTACGATGGTTACGAACTGAAACACTACTCCACAGCTCCCAGGCAACCGTATCAGTTTATTGAAAGTAATTACATCAATGACATTGACGAAGACGACAACAACTATTTGTGGGTAGCTTCCGAAGCCGGCATCATGAGCATTGATCTCCTTCACGAAAATCTCAATTTCTATAAGGAATACTCCGGTAAGAACAATAATGTGCTTTACTCTCCCGTTCAGGCCCTGCTTGTCGACGATTTCAATAATCTCTGGGTAGGCAAAAGTGACGGACTGGCCTACATCATTCTGAACGAAGAAAGGCAGATAAAAGATATCCGGATATTGAAGAAAGATGTGGATATCAAAACCATCGTAAAACACGGTAGTGATATCTGGGCGGGAGGCGACAAGTGTTTATTGCATTTCACTCCTTCGGGTAAACAGGATTACAGCAATATCCCCGTAATTACAAACTTAGATACTTCACAGTTAATCTTCAACCGCCTGTTTTCGTATGGTGACTATCTGTGGATCGGCACCCAAAGTGGCTTATACTGCTATAACACCCAGAATCAGTTCTGCATACTCTATCAGCATAATCCCAATAATCCTCACAGCATTTCCTCCAACTTCATCACAGATATTGATAAAAATTCATCAGGCGACATCATTATCGGAACCAGAAACGGAGTGAACATATACCAGCGAAATGACCAATTCGTTACTTTCAGCAGAGGCGTACAAGCCCGGTCCCTGAATGATAATATCGTCAACCGGATATTTGTTGATAAGAATGATAATATCTGGGTAGGGACCGACTTCGGCGGAATTAATATCATGGCTCCGCAACGCATAACTTTCAATTATTCACTGCAAGGGTATGAGAAAGGAGTACCCAACATCATCAGCACGGTGCTCGAAGACAAAGAGGGAAACATCCTGGCAGGAATTGTAGATGGCGGACTTGCCATTAAGAGGAAAGGTGCTGACTCCTTTTCGCTCTTCAAACACAACCCGGGAGATCCGCACTCACTGGCTCACAACAACATCTCGGATATCATTCAGGACCTGCATGGCAATTACTGGATATCAACAATAGGCGGAGGGCTGGATAAACTGGATAAAAACAATCTGTCACATCCCGTATTCGAACATTACAACAGTTTGAATTCCTCCCTAACCTCCGATGACATCCATGACATAGCCCTGGACTCTGCCCGAAATGCACTGTGGATATGCAGCGGCAGCCATATCAATACACTCGATTTCTCTACGGGAGCCATCAACCGGCTAAAATTCTACACACAGTCCAAAGAACCCGTTCATAACATGAATACAATCTTCATCGACTCACAGTCAAGATTATGGATTGGCGGAAACGGCGTGTACGTCATCGACCTGGAAAATTCCAGAAATACCTACGAATGTATATACTATCAGCACAAACTGGATGATCCCGAAAGCAAAATCAATGAAAAGATCACTTGTATATTCGAAACTAAAAAAGGGGAGATTTATCTGGGTAGCCTCGGAAATGGCATCTACCTGTTGGAAGACAACGGTAACAACGAAAAATATACCTTCAAGAACTATGCCGTACGCTGCGGTCTTTCGGACACCAGCATCTCGAACATTCTGGACGATGAGAACGGGAACTTATGGATCAGTACCCTAAAAGGCATTTACTTCTTCGATATCAATACAAAACGGGCCTTCAAGTTCGACGAAGGAGACGGGTTACTGGTACCCCAATTCTATAAAAGATCCGGCTGTAAGACCATCAATCACAATATGTTACTGGGAACTATCGATGGTTTCGTAACATTCAGCCCACTGGTAAACCTGCCCAAGCAAAAGCAACGGACGATAACCCTCACCAGCGTTGTCTGTAACGGCAGCCAGCTGATACCTTATCTGAACAGCGACAATCTGCCCGTAAGTATCTCAACAACCAAGGAACTGCATTTATATCCACCACAGAATTCCTTTGAAATCACATTCAGCTGCCTGGATTATATCGAACAGGAGAAGGTGTTCTACTTCCATCGCATTCATGAACTGGAGGAGCACTGGAACACAGGATTGGTAAAGAGAAACGCCAAGTACACCAACCTGCCTCCGGGAAAATATACGCTGGAAATACGATGCACCAACCACGACAACACCTGGTCTACCGAAGCCACCTGTCTCAGCATTATTGTACATCCCCCATTCTATAAAACAGGATGGTTCTACTCACTTATCGCTATATTGATAGTGTCCATTCTGCTTTATATCATCTATTGGTATAATGCAAGGCAACAACATATCCAGAAACTTCTGAAAGAAAAGATAGAAAGCATGTCCAAGCAGATGGAGGCTATCAACAAAGAGAAGCTATCCTATTTCACCAACCTCGCACATGAGTTTAAGACACCCCTGACCCTGATACAAGGACCGGCAAGCCAGCTTGTCAGGCAAACTACCGATCCCAAAGAAAAAGAGGACTTACAGATTATCAACCGGAACGCTCAATACCTGCTTTCACTGGTCAACCAACTGATTGACTTGCGCAAGATCGATACCCAGAACTTAACGCTCAATTACTCTCAATTCAACTTCAGCAAGTTCCTGAACACAATAATAACCGACTTTTCCAACCTGATGAAAGAACGAAACATCAGCTTTGAAAAGATATACCGCCTGAAGAGTGACCATATCTATTCTGATAAGGAAAACCTGCATAAGATACTGTTCAATCTATTATCCAACGCCATCAAGCATACTCCCGATAAAGGAAAAATCACATTGCATGCCAACCAATTCATCGACAAATCGAACAAACTCATGCAGTTTATCTCCGTCACCAACAGTGGCAGCATAATAGCTCCTGACGAAATAGACAAAATATTCAACCGTTTCTACCGGATACCCGAACAGAACAAATATACAAACTACGGACAGAGCAGTACGGGCATCGGACTTCACATCGTAAAAGAGCTTATCAACCTATTAGACGGAACGATTAAAGTCAAGAGTTCGAAAAAAGAAGGTGTATCTTTCAGATTATATTTCCCCATTACGCTGGCGGACGCAGCGGAGAATGAAATTCATGAGGAATATAAAGAGCCCGTACCCGTTGAAGACAAAATCGAGCCGTTCATTCCTATAGACAGGAGCAAGCCGACTTTGTTATTGGTAGAAGACAATCCCGATATGCGTCATTATATCAAGAATATGCTGAAAGAAAAATACAATATCGCTGAAGCAAACAACGGTGAGCAAGGCTATAAGACAGCCCAGAATATCGTGCCCGATTTTATTGTATCCGATCTAATGATGCCCGTATGCGATGGTTCCGACTTCTGCAAAAGACTGCGCGAGGACAAGCTTTTAAGTCACATTCCTTTCCTGCTTCTCACGGCAAATTCAAGTGAGACTGCCCGGATAGAAAGCTATGAAAACGGAGTAGACGGATATATCACCAAGCCTTTCGAACAATCCGTATTATTAGCCCACATAGACTCCATCTTGAAGAACAGGGATTTGCGTCAGAAGAAATTCGTAGAACAAGACTTGAATCCTATCCTGCTGGAAGTGGGACAGCCCGACCAGCAGTTCATGAACGAAGTTATGAATATTCTGGAAAAGAACTATGCTGATCCTCAATTCGGTGTAAAGGATCTGACAGAAAGGCTGAACATCAGTTATACAGTGATTTATAAGAAATTCGTATCACTCACCGGACTTCCGCCGGTACGTTTCATCCAATTATACAGGCTACAGATTGCCAAGAAAATATTAGAGAGTAGCACCAATAACGTCATTGTATCAGAAATAGCCTACCGGGTGGGATTTAATGATCCCAAGTACTTCACCCGTTGCTTTGTGAAACAATATAAGCAAACGCCCAGTTCATTCTTCAAGTAGCACGACCTTAGAATCAGGTCTGTTTACAGCACATTGCGGAAGGTTTCTATTTTATAACTATCAGATCGCCTTCCGCAAACCCAACTGTTATATGTTTCACCTGAAAAAGACTTATTACTTTCAGTTCTTTCTTTAACTCTTTCAGAACTTCCACCAGGCCGTTCAGTACTTCCTCCCACGGGATTTCGCTGGAAAGTTGCAAAGCATCACAGTTCCTTTCTCTCGGATCGAAATCTTCTTCACAAGCCCAGTCATCATTTTCCGCGTCATATTGTTTAGAGCCTGTCAGTTCGAGTGTATAGCAACTCTGCCCATTTTCTTCGACAGCTTCCCACAAGTTGAAGTTCAATGCAATGATGTCATTAGGCAGGGTTTCGTATTCAGCAATGAACAAAAGCCACTGTTTTACAATGGCTTTTACTTTCTGTTTATCAAATACCTCCATAGGGGTACAGCAAGTCTGAAAGTCCGGTTTACTTTCATCGTTCCCCAATATGGAGAATAGTTTTTTCAAAATATTACTCATTCTTAATCAATTCAAAAGTGTAGCTTCCTAACTCAATGACATCATTAATATGATATGACTACAAAGATAATGACAAATTATAAATAAATAGTATCTTTGTTACCATACCATATTAATAACCTTTTAGTTGAGGAAAATGTTTTGCATGGCATGATTAAACATCAAATAAAGCAACCCGGTATCCAGATAGAAGACGTTATCTATTTTTCTTCCAGATATAAATATGTGCTCCTACCGTTGCATATAGGCGGGTGACATCCATCTTGCCGGTATATGTCTCATCAATTGCTGCCTGCAGCCCAGTATTGTCAACTTTTAGTTTCCCAATTTCGCCTCCTATTAAACCGAGATCTACGCTCATACCTACTACCGAACTCAAACGATATTCAAGACCCACTGTGAAATTTCCACCTAAAGCATTGGCTGTACCACTGAGTTCCCCCAATCCGCTTCCTTTCACTGTCTCTTTATAGCGCAGCCACCCCCAACCGATTGCGCCATAAATGGTTAGTTTCTCTCCTAAAATCCATCGACCGGTAAATTGAGGGGCAATATACAATAGCCGCCCTATATCATCCATAACCATACCACGTACACCATCATAGAAAGCAACTGATTGCTTGGAACGAAATTGCTGTACAAGTACTCCCCATCCCCAACGATTGTAGTAACGAGACATTCCTACTCTCCAATCAAGTCCCGTAACGTAATTAGAAGCAGCCAGTCCCTCAACCTTTTCTACCGATGGAATATATCCTATGCCTGCACCTGCAAAAACGTAACCGATAGGTTGTTTATTCCAGTCCGTGCCCTTACGTGGTTGTGAGATAACCTCCTGTTTGGATTGTACCAGACCCTCGTTTATCTCCTGAGCATGAAGAGAGAATGCTCCCAAGATGCTGATTGCTAATAGAATGATTTGTTTTTTCATATTTTATGTATTAGTTTAATGTTTCAGTTCTCACCTTCAGGGGGATAAACTATTGTCCAATTTGCTTGTTCCATATCTTCTAATGAAACCAGATAACGATGAAGAATAGGAACATATTTGCGAATTGTATCACAAGGCTCAAACATATATTTGCGATAGATTTCACGATCCATAATCAGAAATTGCATACAAGGAACAACATTGAAATCAGCTTTCCAGCCTGTATCGTCTACGCTCTCTATAAGAGATGACGAACCCTTAAAAACTCCAACAGCTCCAACTGAACATAGAAACAATGTGTCAGCAATTGTAAGATTTCTGTCTCTATATTCTTGGTAAACAATATCTCGTTCTGACTTATTAACAAGTGTAATGTATTTCTCGCTCTGTTCCGGACATGCCGAAAATATGCATGACAATAAACATAAGCCTAGTATTTTGGCAATTTTCATTAATTTCATAATTAATAATTGTAAATAAATACCTTATCGAGTACTACTATTATAAATTCCAACACCAATAGGGCCAATAACAGGTACTAACCATGATACATGATCATACCACTTTGCATCCAGTTTCAAATCACTAATAGCATTCCTAACGCCAAGATTATGATAATCACGATATTCATATCCTTTACCTGTATAATTAATATCCAGAGGGTTAGCTTTAAAATTCCATCCAATACTGTTTCCCCTTTCAATATTAGTATCATATTGCGCTTCTGTCTGATAGAACCCAGAGACATGCCTATTAAAATATAAAAATGCTCTGGCATTCGCATCCTGTTCGTGAGGCTGATATTTATGTTCCCCACTTCCGTCAGCACTCATCAAGCTCGGTATGCCTATTCTGGATAAATATCCCCACCCCATCGATTGACTTTGCAGGTAGTGCCCATACTCATGTTGGAATACCGAGTTATTCGGATCAGCCGAAATTGTACGATCACCAATAATAAAACTACTCAGAGTTACTGCTTTTTGTCCCCAGTTATTGCCACTCATTACAGTTGCTCCTCCCCAGTAATCCACATTATCTACTTGACCAGCATACCCCGAAAATTGAGCGTACCCATGACCTATCATAGTCTGAGGCAATTGCCACGTAAAGCGTGAAATTAGTTCCCATGAGGCAGTCCAGAAATTCCGATGACTTTGATGATTCATATAACTACCTGTAGCAAACAACCCACCCCACATTTTCACCTCATTCACACCACCTTTCCATCCTTTTTCAAAAGCTTTCCAAGGCTTTTTTGAAAACAATCCACGAAAGAATCCAAACATATACCCTAAAAAGAATTCCCCATTCGGATCCGTATATACCAATGGGTTATTCAAACAATAAGAGTATCTATTATAGTTTTGGCTCGAATATGGATTCTGTAATCGCGGATCAGGAGATAAGAACCTACCAATAACCGGATCATATAGTCTTGCATTCATATTAATCAAACCAAAGGCAGTTAGATGCTCATGCCCAGTATAACCTCTGCCCAAGAATAACACAGGTTCTGTGCCAACTGCATATAAAGCCTGATTAACAGGATTTCTTAATCTGCCCCACACATCGTAACTTAACTCTTGCTTGACTACACCGGAGGAATTAACAATGTGGGTAATGTTACCCAGATAATCCCCGCACAAATAGTAAACAACCCAAGCCCCTGAACCTTCTTTCACATACACTGCTGCCGCTGAATATGCATCGCCGCCAAGGTACAGAATTTCTTTTGAACCCGCAACTCCTGTCTCGAATTCATATTGATTTCCCCAATAATATTTATTGAGTTGGACTTGATTGTTCTTCTTCAGATTCATTTTGGCCCTATTACCTTCCCCATTATATGTAAATGTTGCTACATAACCATTTTCAGTAATAGTCTCCGGCCTTCTTAAAGCATTATAGGTAATCTGTTGTTCCCGAAGTGGAACTTCCGTACCATAAGGAGTAATCGAAGCTATTGCATAAGGTTTCTCATCATTATACACAAAAGCTCCTACATTAGATATATTGGTTATATTTCCATTGTTACTGTAAGCAGCCGTTTTTCCGGCAAAGCTTGTTAATCTGTTCAGATTGTCATAACCAAAGCTCTCCTGAATGTTCCTCACATTGTCTTTTCTCCAGTTCAGATTGCCCGTCTTAGCGTTAAAGTTATATCCGGAATTCTGAATAACAGTAGAACCGTTTTTAACTACTCTACCCGTTGGAATCCCGTTTGCATCATAAGAATATGTACGGGTCAGAATACCAGTGCTTACACCGGTCGTTAATCCTAATGAGTTTTCAGCAGTTAACTTCCAGATAGATGTCGAGCTATTAAGTTTCACTTCCGAAAGATTACCATAGGAATATGTATAGTTTTCAGTCACAATACTGCCGACATTAGAAGCATACGCCAAGTCTGATATACGCCCACTGGTGTAAGTAAATGTTTTTTTGAGCCATTTTCCATCCACATTCGTTTCTTTCATGGTCTTTAGCCTCATCAAAGCATCATAAGTATAGGTTTTAGACGTCCCGTTTGAACTTACCTCAGATTCTATGAGATTATCAGCATTATAGCTGTAGTTTATTGTCTGTCCGGCAACCTCCTTTTTTGTCAAACGATGAAAATTATCATAAGTTTTCTTCGTAGTATTTCCATTGGCATCAGTTTCCAGAACGCCATTCCCCATAGCGTCATAACCGTATTCGATTAGTCCGAAACTTGGGTCATTCATCGTAATTCGTCTGCCAAAATCATCATACCCGAATGTAGTTGTAATCTGTCCCGGAGCAATTACGCTATTCATCTGACCATCTGGTCTATAATTATAAGCAGTGACACCTGCGGGGTCGGTAACTGATATTATATTTCCGGAAGCATCCTGTTTTTCTGTTTTTGAAACACCATCTACCACCGAAGTTACGCTTGTATTAGAGTATGAAAAAGTGTCCTCCTTACCGGATGCATATTTTAATGATATGATCCTATCATTAGAATCATAAGTATATGTATTCCATTGCGCAGGAGTGGCTCCCTTGAACGGCACGGAAACTTTAGCTAACCTCCCTCTCTCGTCATACACATTATCGGTATAAATATAATTTCCGTCAAAGCGTTGTTTTCCACTTCTTACTTCCCTCCCTAAAGCATCATAATAAGTCCGGGAAGTCGGAGCGCCTGTAGCAGAAATGGTAGTAAGCCTTAAAGCTGAAGCCGGAGCCGTAGCCCAAGAATATGAAGTAGTTTCTACAGAACCATCCGGAGAGACAGTTTTTACTTTTCTACCCCAATCATCATATTCGAACGTGGTTTCCTGTTCTTTATGATTTTTTACAGAGTAAAGTAATCCCTTTGGATTGTACGTATACGTACTCACAAAATTCAAAGGAGTCGTTTTCTTTATGACCCTCCCATAAGAATCGTATTCATACAGCGTTTTTAAGCTAGTAGTAGCTCCATACTCTTTCAGAAATTCCTGAGTAACCAGCCCATCTTTATATGAACGATTGACTTGAGAGGCTGATTTCCCGTTTACATAATTCACTGTAACAATCGGAAGCTGATTATTATCAAATACAGGTATGTAATTTCTGCCGACCCATGTTAAACCATCTTTTGTTTTAGTGGTTACCTGATCATATAACAGTCCTATTCTATAAGTCGTGCCATTGTCTATGTTCTGATAAGAGTTATCAGTTGTTATCGTGAGACCATCGCTGTAAACTGATGTTTCTTTCGTTACATTACTATAAACATCATAGACACAACTGGAATTTACTGTCACGTTTTTCAACTTATCTTTTTCTACCTTGCTGCTCGAAATCATCCTGACTACCTTATTTGATAAGGTAACCATATGAAAGTTATAAGACGATTCCGCCGTTGGAGTGACCACTTGAGTAATGAACCCGAACTTCATGGGATCAAAAGTCTGTTCAGTCTGAATTCCCCTGTTATTGTCATATATCCTAATTTTCCTGAACCCACAGAAGCCTAAGCCTTGACGATGCGCAACAGCATCATTATAATAATACGATACAGAAGATATGTATTTGCCATTATAAATAGAGTATGCATTACTCACCATATTAACGTCTATATACAGCTTATTATATGGAAAACCCACACTATAGTCAGATGTCGTCCAATACATATTGCCATTAGTAAGATTTTCATAATCAAATTTCTCAATTACCCCATAACTGTTAATCATGCCGGTCAGCATTCTCCCCCGGGCATCATTACGTGTAAAGGAAATTGGAGTGACAGTGGCATCTTTAATACTTAGCAATTGGCTGGTCCTACAACTATAACCATCTCCTATAGTTCCTGTTATAAAATGAGAATCAGAATCTACAGTCACTTTTGCAGATTCGGCCACAGTATTCAGTTTACCGTCCTGGTTCAGATGTACACTGATTTGAGTTCCGGATTTTACAGCTAAATCGGGAAGTTTATCACCATTCAGATCATGAAACAGAAACTGATAATTGGTATCGGAATTAGATAAAAACTCAAATGTGCTGCTTACAAATCCACTACCGGTTGCCAATAAAGCAGTCCAGGTTTTATACGTGCTATTATAGTGAGTTACCGGATAAGAAATGGGTCTAATACACGGAGTGGTAAAATCAAGAGGCTTATCGATATCAACTTTACCATTATTGTCAGGAAGGAAGGGATCCTTTATTATCGGATCATCAATAATCTCACCTCTACAGCCACTACATTCACCACAAGGGCGTTTTTTCATTTCAATCCAGTAATCATTCTTCTTCGGACCTAAAAGAAAATCGGTGAGCCCATCACCGTTAATATCTTCAACCAACAATTCTCTTTTGGAAGCACCCGATATATCTGTGCTCTTAATGCCGCTTGTATATGCAATCTGCACAAAAGCACCTCCCTGATATGAGTAAATATAAGTTCCAATTCCGTTTATGAGGCAAATGTCCGTTCTCCCGTCCCCGTTATAATCGACAGCAAAAAGCGCATCTTTAAAATAATCAAATAAGAATGGAGTTTGATCATATATCTTAGTCCTCAATTCCAGATTAAACATAGTGGTTCTTGACCATGTCCTGGTTTCCCCCTTCGGAAGTTTGTTACCCGAAACGGCAACCAATTCCATCTTCCCATCTCCATTGAAATCTCCGGTAATGAATAATCTGGGGACAGCACTTTGCCTGCTGCCTTCTGCAAATGTTCCTTCTAATAAGAAAGATGCATTCCGGGCTGTCATATTCTTATCATAGGTAGTAATATCTACTTTGGCGCTGTTCTGATCATGCAACCAATAATTAATTCTAACCAGTTCATCATTTCCATCGCCATCTATATCAACAGGATATAATTTCTGGAATCCATTACCTGCCTGAATCTTTACCGGTGAACAGAGGTAATCTCCGAGATTCTTATAAACCAACAGATTCTGTGCAGGATCATATTTACTTCCATACTGGTAATTTCCTTTTTTATCATAAGCGGTTATACCATAAGATTCAAAATTAGGATAGGCAACGAGTCCTTCACTCCGGGTAAGAGAATTAAACTTACCCTTATGCAGGATAAGATCAGGAGCCTTACTGTTAGCAAAATAAGTTTCAAGAAAAGCCGTGCTTGTCTGGAAACGACTTTCGTCAAACTCACCTCCATAATAGAACATCAGCGGATTAACTTCTTTGCCATTCGATTTAAGACTGATTTTAGACAAGAAGCTATATATACTTGTGTCATAACTCAGCGTATAAGTACTAAGAAGCATTGATGATTGATAATATGTATCTATCTTCGACAATAACTTACTATCCTTCATCAGCCGCCCCGCTATATAAGAAGATTGAACATCGCTTCTTGTCTGATAGGTAAACTTTACAGCACCATATTGAGTAGAATTGCTGCCATATTTGATCTCGGTGACATAATAGACGTTATTATCCAACAGATAAGTAAAATCAATATAGTCTCCGAATGCATCTACACTTTTAGTAATCGGGTAAGTGATTTGTGCCGATGTATTGGTGGAATATCCAAGAGTTACTTTCTTTCCATCCGGATACCAAACATCAAAATAGTATTTTCCTGATGGTGCATAAAATGTAACTTTCACATTGCCATGCTCTGTCTGATAATCGATTTGAGAAGACGTTTCTGATATCTTAATAAGCCGACTCCCATCTAATGAATAGGCAGAATTCTTATCTAAACTAGCCGGTTTTGCATTGCTTCCATCATAATAATAGTTTGAATTACAAATAGATATATAGGATAATCCCCCTATACACCACCCGTATCCGGCAATACTATTCCCCATCAGACTATTATAAGATAAGGCAAGAGCGGGTTGGTGTCCGTTTTTCCCTCCATATATTTCAATAGGTACACTGTATGTGAGTGAGCCATTTTCTATTCTCGATTGAATAGGTATTTCACCTACTGCTTTTGCCCGGTCTATCTCTACCGTGCTTGGCAATTCGGGCAGGGATGGAGGCGCCAGCAAAAGAGGATCTAACGGTTCAAACGGATCTAATGGTTTCAACGGGGGCTTCAAGAGAGGGGCGTCTAACGAAAGAACTTCACTTCGGACGGCACTGTCTTCCGACGACAACTCATTGACTTCTGTCACGATTTTATACAGTCCGTCTTCATCAGCTTCTTGCATGAATTCATCTTTTAATGGATCTATAACAAGAGAATCCCGGCCTACTGAGATTTGGGCATATCCTGATAAGGTACATAACAGTACCAAGATAAAAAATATTCTTCTCTTCATAATAGCGTATTAGCTTTAGGTTATTCTTTAATTATTTTCCAACTACTGGTATTACCATTATAGACTATCTGCATGATATACATCCCCGGAGTTCGATCAGATATATCTACCGCATTGGACTGAGATATACTGCCCCATTGTTGCAGCAATGTCCCGGTAAGATCATAGAGAGATATTCGGGCATTCTCAAACTTCTCAACTCCTGAAATATCAACTTTGAGCATACCACGGGTAGGGTTGGGATAAATTGTCACCTTAGTTTCCGAAAGTTTTTCTTCATATATGGAAGGCTCTACTTCATCATCGCTCAAGACTCCCCTTGTCTGAACCACAATCTCCTTTTGACGAGTCAACCGATTACCGGCGCTGTCATAGGTATATTTGATTTTGTTTTGGGCGTATGCATCAGCAGCAGCCCACATAGATAAAACCGCGAATAGCAGAAATATGATAGCTATCCGTTTAGATGTTTGAATTCTTAAAAGTAGAAATGTTGTTTTCATGTGATATAAGATTTTATTGACGCTTCAAATAACCACAACTTTCACATAAAAACAAAATATTATATGGTAACAGTGGTAACAAACCTACTTCAGCAAGAAAAGTTGTTTTTCATCTTACAGCTCTTCAGCTCTCCTCAACTGCCCTGTTCATCGGCCTTTCGGCTGAAAGTATTTCCTGAAAGGAAAGATTCTTTGCTTTCAGCTTTCAGCCAATACTTCTTTAGTGAAACAAGTGTAAAGTAAATCCAGGCATAGTCACTGTGCATAAAAACACGCAGGAAAAGAAGCAATGTTTTAATGGTTATCATTGCTTCTTTTACCCCAAAACAAGCAATAATATTTACTGAGAGATACTATCTAATAAAACAGTTGTACGGCTCTTTTCTTGCTACCGGCGATCCAGCGTTTCCCATCTATATATCCAACGTCTCCCATCTATATATCCAACACCTTCCATCTATAGATCCAATACAGTGAAATACGCGAATTTTCCAATACTAAAGTTTCTAATGAAATAGCACTTATTAAGCATGAAGAATCTCATGATTACAATATCGGCTGAAAGCTGAAAGCAAAGAATCTTTCCTTTCAGGAGATACTTTCAGCCGGAAGGCCGATGAACAGGGCAGTTGACAAGGGCTGAAAGAACTGTAAGATATGATTGGTTAAAAAGACATAACCACCGATTATAGAAAACGATTTAAAAGTAACATCTCAGTCCGCCTTGAATTCCCAAACGATTTACTCCATGACGTTCATTAATCACAATCATACCTGAGTAAATGCCATCAGGACGGGAGATAGATGCCCGCCACCATCGCGCACTCAGCCCCAGTCCTATTACTTTATTCAACATATATTCCACTCCCCAATTGAGCTCTGCCGCTACCCCCGAGAACCGGTCATTGCCCGCACCGTTCCAGGTATATCCGATACTCGCAGTTCCCCTGACCATCCACCTTTCACCCAGCTTCTGGCAATAGACAAAGACAGGAGCCACATAACCCAACGTCACAAGTTCCTCCGGGAAATCAGTAGTAATAGCCTCACATTCCACTCCAAATCCATATCCGCCGTCACCGACCCAGTTATACGCTACTTTATACTCTCCCCCTCCTTTCCACTTGTAAGATCCCGAGCGCATCACCACCTCACTCGTTATCCATCCATAGCCGAAATTCACAATAAACGTGTTTCTCGGTACTCTTATCCTCTTCTCCTGCTCTTTTTGTGCTTCCTGCATCCCAACCGCATCTTCCATCGTGAGAACTACACTCTTTTCTTGCCCCCAAACACTGACATTCAGGCAGCATAAGCCAAACATCAATAACACATACTTCATGACTTTCATTTTATAGATTTTTCTAATATCTCATTAATAATCCCGCTTTGATAAGATACTCTATGACTATAATTGCCGACTCTTTCTTTTCTTCGGACAAAGCGTTATATTCCTGCGAATACTCAGGATAATTCAGCAAAATAGTTCTCATATTGTTTTTAGTGATGAGTTTCACTTTCTTGCTATCAGACTCTATCAAATAACAAACTTTGTTTTTCAGTTGCTTAGACGCTACGATAGCCCCTCCTATGGCACCGAAGAGCATACCCCCCGCAACAGCCTCACTTATCTGCTTTTTGCCAATCTTAGTACCGATAAAACAAATCTTGTTTGTACCAAAGCGGAAACCGGGTGCATACCAACTGCCAAACCTGCATCCCTCATATCTTAATTGCCGACAGTTTACATACAAGGTATCCTGATGTATGATATACTTTACCTCTTTCTTCAATAGCTTATCTGTCTTTTTATCACCCGTCTTCGGTTTAAAATCAGCGCCTCCATTCCAGAATCTCTTGCTCTGGGACCTGGATTCAATAGTAAGATTCTCCAATGCAGTGAACTTTCCATCCATGTAATCGGAAAATGAAAGAGCATATCTGCTCTGAGCAAACGAAGTGGCTGCAAATAACAGAAATATAAAACATAAGATGTATTTATTCCGTATCATAAAACTTGTATTTGAGTATAAGAATTTTTAATTCGAGGTTCTCCGAAATGATTCCCAATAAAATATTGGGCTGAATGGAGTACAGTTTATTTCCACAAGTTAAAGCAGTAACCTACATGAAGTTCCACCCCGAAATGATGAGGAGACCTCGTTATTTTGTTTTCGTCGAAAACATCCTCGAACATACTTTTAAGAAATTCCTTACTGACGGGAAGGAGGCCGTACTCCACTGCGCCACCGACAAAAAAAGATTTGTACTTGAAATCTACTCCGGCACTCAATCCGATGTCCAATCGTTTCAAGCCTCTGTCTTTATTGAAAGTATCAGAACGAAACTCTCGATGAGTACCCAAGTCCTCAAACCCTTCCGGAACAAGACCACTACCACTCCAATGAGGATCTCGTTTCATTTCACCGTTAATATTTCCTCCAATACCATAAGCGATGTACGGTCCTGCACTTATTTGTAAACCACAATCCGTATTCAAGGGTAGATATGTCGCTATTTTCACTGGAAGCTGAAGATAGACGGCGCTCATTTTAGACTTTTTCGTCTCATAGAGCAAAACTGTCTCTCCTTCGTATTGGCGAGTTTCTAATACATCTTCATCAATGGAACTTTTCCTGTTCAAGAGTTGGAGACCTGTCTGTAATGACCAAGCACGAGCTAAAGGGAACTCCACCCCAACCCCGAAACGGTATCCGAAGTCAGCCTTATAATTTTTATCCTTTGTGATGCCACTGAAACCGGCACCACCTTGTACACTGACTTTTACTTGTGAGTAACAGAAAGAGGTTGTTAGACCCAAAAGTAGAACTAATAAAACGTGCTTTTTCATATTCATATCAGAATTATTGGATTGCTTAAAATACAAATAATAAAATAAACCCTAATACTCTATCCAGACGGATCTATCATCCGGCTGAATAGGTATTTCATAATCTATTTCTTCTTAAACTGCTGCTTCGCTTGTTTAAGATGTTTCATATAATTTTCCCAATCTTGCTCATTGCACCAGAACCATTTTCTTTTAAGCAAGTTATCGTTCGGTTGAGGAATTTTCACACTAACAGGAACAAACCGAAGAGTATCGCCGATGTCAGAAGGGTAACTTTTGGAAAGTTCTCTTTCTCTTTCAATAGTTGTGTTATTGAAATCATTTATACACAGCATCGTATTTTTATCGATGATTTTATACCATTTTTCCATTCCGCTTCCAGCATCATTAAGAGATTGAGTTTCTCGTATATACTGTATCTTTAATGTGTCTCCATAGATTCTATAAATTCCTATGAAATACATGGAAGTAAAACGTTCTTCTGAAAATTCTTTCAGCTTTTGCAACTCAAGATGGTCACGTTCAGGATAATACCCTTCAACAACCAGTCCATTCTTATAGAAGAATGTACGCCGATTATAATAACCGTCGGTATTAATAAGGGTATCAATCCCTGTATACACATCTGCATAACAGTAAGTAAATGCTTTTTTAACATCATTAGGAATCCCTCTGCAGGATGACAGAGCACACAATGCACATAAAATAAATATTACTTTTTTCATATTGAATACATTTTTATTTTCCCCATAAACTCAAAGGATTATAATAGCCCGAGTAGAAATAACCACCCGTCTTAAAGTTATCATAATTCAGATAAAAATTCTGGTTCCCAAAACCAGTTCGTCCGTGAATTCCATTCTGCTGCAAGTCTTGGAACACTTTATGGCTATATCCAATGCGCATAATTTGATTTCCTCTTCTATATCCAATCCATACAGGAGCAGAAAATACTTGTCCATTTTTCCAAGTACTATAGCCTTTATTTCTATTTTTACCCCATATTGGACTGCGTGCATTTTCATCTTGTTGTTTTTCGCTATCTGTCTTTCCATCATTTGTATAGATATAAGACCCAAATGAAAAATTTCCAATACTCAGTTCAAACGCATTTGTTCTCCATCTGTCACCATCTCCTCCTAAAGATATCATGTCATTTTGCAACGCAAAAGAACCACCTTTCCAATATGCTGTTATATTAGCGACTCTTTGTGCATTCGATTTTCCGTCCGGACCTTGAGTCTTGCCATAATAAGTCAAACCATATCCAACTCCAACGCCATTATAGGTTGCAGAAGCATTCCATCCCCAATGATTATCACCCACTCCAACACCAGCACCAATGCTAAAGTCTCCATCGGAATAGCCTATACCGGCATTAATGCCCGCCGTAAAACCTGTAGTGCCAAATCCTATTCCCGGCGATACCGATAAACCAAAATTATTTCCTATAGGTACGTTCATAGAGGGCATAAATGAATTAATTGTACTACTTCCAGCTGAATATGCGGAATAAAGCAAGGGAGAAGTTCCAGCCTCTTTAACCCCACTCGTATATCCAACACCCCACATTGCACCTGTAAGCACACCATTACCAAGTGCTTCCCATCCCCAATTACCACTGGTAAGTCCATGACTTACATAGCCAAAAACAAAGCCTAATCCTCCAACTAACCAGTTCCATTCCCCACTCGGATCCGTATATATTAACGGATTATTTAAGCAATAAGTATATCGATTGAAATTTTGTGAGAAATCAGGCATCTGAACAAACGGATCAGGACTCAAGAAACGAGCCAGTAACGGATCGTACATACGACCGTTCATGTCTATCAGCTTAAACTCGTCCAGATGTTCATGTCCCGTATAGCCACGGTGGAACTTGAAGGTATTATTAGCTACCGTACGTCTGCCCCAAACATCATACGAAGCCTTGAAAACCTCAGTACCCGCATTATCAGTCAACTTTACAATACTACCCAAATGGTCTTTATGCGCATAATAAATCTTGTCCGACTGGCCGGATTGTTTTACATAAACAGCTACTAATCCGTTATTACCGCCAAGATAATACAATTGCTTCGTCACACCGCCTTCAGTGACCGTCTCATAATCGCCTGCATAGACTATCGTACGCGTGACGGCATTGTTAGTCTTCAACGTAGATTTCCAACGCTGCCGGTCAGGTCCATACGTGATGTTTAGCAAATAATTGTTCGAACCGACCGCTTCACTGATGGAGGAGACTTTATCAAATGCAGTATACGCAATAGCCTGGTTATTCTCGGAAATCAGACCACCGGTATTGTCAACAGCACTTACCGCATGTGGTTTGTCATAACTGTATGAGCCCAAACCTGTTTTGGAAGCGATATTACCATTGGCATGATAACCCATGTTCATGACTGTAGAACTAGCTTGCTTCACAACAGTCAAACGATCTGCGCTGTCATAAGTGAAGGTTTCCGTTTGCCCAATCATACCCGTACGCGAAGTAAGATTGCCTGTAGCGCCATTAAACACATAGTTCATATTGTGCAGTGACGTAGTGCCTTTCATCGTTTTCAGGTTACTAAGTAAACCTTGCGAATTGCAGGTTTCGGTAGAAATCAATGTACCGCCAAGTTTGGTAGTAGTAACCGTTCCTGTAACTCCCGTCAGCTCCCAAATAGACTGTGTACCCGCCAGTACTTGTTGCAAATTACCATAAGCATCATAACTACGATTTACAGCTAGAGCTCCCGGATAAGTTATTCGGCTCAATTGGCCCACCGCATTGTAATCATAGGTAAACTCCAGCAATCCGGAATTATCCACCTGACGCTTTTCGGTGGAAATCCGCCCATATTTATCATACATATAAGCAATATAGCTATCACCGGTCTGCTCCTTTATTAGACGTAGCAAGTCATTACCCGAAGTTCCATAGGAATAGGTAGTGGTAACCTCATCCAGAACAGAAGTTTTCAGACGTCCTAAAGGATCATAAGTATTCGTTGTCGTTTTATTCTTGCTATCAACCTGAGTTTTCAAACGTCCGGCAGCATCATAAGTATAGGTTATGCTACCTGCATTAGGGTCAACCAATGTCTTCTGATTACCGGTATCATAATAAGTCATGGTAAAGTCAGCTCCCCCAGTCGTAATTTTTTTAGGCTTACCCAGTGAAGCATAAGTATAGGTTATACTTGACACCGGATCAGTGACAGACTTCACGTTACCCCAAGCATCATAAGTTTTGGTATAAGTCCTTCCATTTGTAGTAGTCGACACACTACGGTTACCATAAGTATACGACACACTTTGTCCGGTACTGCTCGTTTGTGTCAGGATTCTTCCTCGCCCGTCGTAGGTATAGTCTTCTGTTGTAACAAGATTACCAGTCTGGACCTGCTCACGGATCACCTGTCCCTTAACGTCATAAGTCATGGTTTTCTTGATTCTTACATCCTTGGCGCCGATGGTTTCCATCAACACTTCCCGTTCCTGATTATCATACCATGTTATCACCCAAGGCTGCCCTGTTCCCTGTGTCAAAGTAAAGAAACGCTGGGTCGGTCTACCACGTTTCCAACCGGTTTCATACTCCATTCTTCTTCCATCCGGCAGGATTGTTTTTTCCCTGTTCCCCCATCCGTCATAAAAGTGTTTTGTAATCAACCTGTTAGATGAATCGCTTAGATCTGTTTCCGTCAGCACATTTCCCCATATATCATAAGTATAATCCTTTATAGCCGATGAAGGCGAGGTATGAGTCCCGGCAACAAAACGCTTCGAGAAATCGTAAGTATAATACTGAGTAAGCGCGGTTATGCCTGTACCACTGTTTGTAGAACTAAGCACATTACCCCACGTATCGTATGTATATTCGGTAGTTAATGGCAAGGAAGAACCATAATTTTCGATAACCTTCTTTTTATATCCTATAGCTTCGTCATACACAATGGATGTTTTCTGTGTAAAAGTGGATGCATCATCCGTGTGTCTCTGCGTTCGCGTTATCAACCGGGGTCTATAGGATTTGCCGGCTAAAATGTAGTTGCCATATTGCACAGTCTTACACATATTGTCACCAAAGTCCGCCTTTTCCTCTGTCATATAGCCATAAGAAGAACTAAACTGTCGGGTTGTTGTAACGATATTACCATCAAGGTCTTCTTCCGTAGTAACAGAAGGATAGGCAAAATACTTTTTAGAGCCTTTATCTACAATAACCATTGTGGTATTGCTTTCAGCAGTTTTACTGTCTATGGTGGTTTTACTATAAGTAGAGGAAGGGATATAAAAAGACGTATTCCATGAACTGACTCCCGATTCATTCACCGTACCCAGCAGGGCATTCTCAGCTTTCATAAAGCTTATTCCCAGTAACCCTTTTCCCTGTTGGTGACCCTTCACCCCGCCATATTGGTAATTGGTTATCATATTAGCGGCTACTCCATTGCTATTGAGGGTAGTAGTCTTTACAACATGCAAAGGCATTATACAATCCAGCATAGGATAAACGCTTCCACTACCTTTAGTATAAATACCTCCATTGACAAGCGAAGCGTAATTAATTATAGTTTTACTACCATAGTCACCAATAATACTAGCTACTTTACCTGTTCCGGCATTATAGCTACTATTCTGATAAATATTCCAGGTAGGGTTAACATTAGCGTCGGTAGAGTTATAACAGTTATAGCCATAATTCATTAATTCAACCTGTCCGTCGCCATTAAAATCGCCCAGCGCATGAAGGGCCGTAAGAGCGTCCTCACTTTTATTAGAAGTGGCGGAAGCTACCTGGCTAAGCAAGCGCCCCGTTGAACGCATCCAATAAGTATATGTTTTTTTGAATTCGCCCCAAGAGCCAAGGATATCACTCTTCTTTTTATGCATGGCTTTAGTTATTACCACATCTGACTTACCGTCAAAGTCGAAATCATAAACATAGCAATCGAACTTATTATCATCTTTTTCCGTAAAATCCTCATCATAGATGTCCAATATACATGCCTGTGATTTTGTGAAAGTACCATCGCCATTATTCAGGGCAAAATACCACTTACTGTCACCGGTAGCGTTCATTAAAAGATCCAATAATCCATCACCATTAAAATCTCCGGAACGAATCATCCAGACATTACCAATATTAGTTCCGATTGTTTTTTTAGCGTCTGAAAAGATAATTCCGGTTAATCCGCCTCCTTGATTCCAAAAGATTGTATACCCACCATTATATATCAGCAACATATCTTGCAGACCATTGCCATTAAGATCGGAAACAAAAACTTTCTTCGGCTTAGAAGACAGGGTAAAATTTATGGTGGTACGATAAATGGTAGTCCCGGAGTTATGTCCTATAATTTCACCCGGATATTTGTTAGAGGTATGCCCTTTTTCTAAAAAGACAATCTCTCCTTTTCCATCATTATTAAAATCACCGGTAGCATAAACCGGCATTTCACTACTACGCTGCAAGTTGTATCCAAAAATTCCCTGTACTGTATTCCCGTAAATAGCAAAACCTATTCGCTTCCAATAGTCATTAATACTTGCATGGGGTATCACAAATTCATTGAGACCATCTCCATCAAAATCAATGACAGAAGAACCTGCTTTATAATCCTTCCAATCCTCCATTTGAAATTCCGATCCAAGAGCGTATTGTCTTCCGGGAAGGAAATTAATGTTTCCATCGGCATCCCGCGAAGCCCAATAGACATAAGCATACGTATTATTCAACCATTCCCCCGATCCGTCCCGAACCTTACCTCGAAAAACTCCTACCAAATCAGCCAGTCCGTCACCATTAAAATCACCGGAAGTAAACTGCTGATCTCCAAAAGACATAGCATTCCCGGACATATTCACTACAGGAAAGACAGACGGCATATTGAATTGGGGAGAAATAACAGATTGCTGGAAAGAGGGTAAGGGCAGCCATTGCAAATAGACAGGTTTGAGAGCTTCTCCTGAGCTATTTTTTTTCCTAACGTTTGCCAGGCGTGAAAACTGAGTACCGGAACCATCGCTTGTGGCACTATAAGTCAATTCATAAATAAGATAAATACTAGTAGATGCTTTACCTGTTATAGTTTTTAAACGGTAGCCCATTTTCCCCTTTACACCTTCTATAATGAAAGGTTGCGGATCGGGGCGAGATTCATAATCAAAAGTGATTGTGTTATAATGACCTGTAATCCCGTTCTTATTCTTCCCGTAAGAGATACTTTTAGGGTATATAGCATAATCCCAAACATTATAGGTGTAAGTCATGTAGTTTCCCCAAGTATCTTCCACTCTATCCACATACCAGGCATAGATTCTCGGTGAACTACCCACCGTATAACTTTGCCTCGCTTCGGCGGTATTTCCATAATAATAAACCAAACCATCAGAGGTCTGAACCTCAAACCATGTATTGGCTGTTGTATTATTATAGGTTCCATGAACAGTTACTTTGGTGAAGGGGTCAGACTCCGGATAGTAAACAGCCCCCTCTTGTCCGACGGTACCGGTGGAATAAATCAAACGCTTTCCATCCAGATAATAAGCATCATCGGCAGAGTAAGTCAGCGCTTTCGCCATACCATCATGATAGATATCCTTCGGTCCTCGTGTTATGGCTGATATTCCTGATATATTACATCCCCAGCCTGCTATGCCGTTCCCCGCCTGGCTATTATACACAATAGCAAGCGAAGGTTGCAGCCCTCCTGCACCTTGCGGAACCTTAATAGGAATAGAGTAAGTAGCTCCGCCGGTGGCTGAGACATTAAATGTTCCTCCAAATCCTCCTACAGCTACGTCTTCTTCATTATACACACCAGGAACCACCGGATAGTTAAAATCACCCGGCGCATAGGCGATAATATTAGTAGTTATAGGACCCGATTCTTCGTATCCTTCCGACACGACATAATAAGTGCCCGCTTCTAAATTCTTTTCTATGAGAGCAAGATCAAGAGAAGAACCACATTCTCCCTTACCATTGTTGCCACTACTGTATTCTATGAGATTTCCCGAAGAATCCAATAAATACATATAAGTACATGAAACGACTGAACTGCAATGGCTCAATATCACATACATTTTTTTGCTAATAGTGAATTGATAAAAGACTTCATCTTGTCCCCTGAAGTCTTCCTCTTCATTATATTGGTCTGTAAAACGATTCGTGTCTTGCGTATCAGAATAGTATATGCTGTTTGAATGAGTACCGACAAGGATTGGATTACTCATTGTGTTACCTACTGCAGATAATGACATTCCGGAAATTCGGGTAGTTATATTGCCTTCTTCTGTAGAATATTGCGCTACTTCTGATACTGCGTAATATGTACCTGGTTCCAATACTACAGACAAATAACTTTGACCGGATTCACCACAAACATAAGAGCCGTCATAACCACTGGCACTTGTAACCCATTTCCCCGAAGCATTCAATAAATTTATGGATGTATCTAAAATCAATGAACCACAATGACTTATTATGACTCTCATTCTTGTGGTCAATATAAACTTATAGAAGATATCATTATGAAACGATCCATAGTTATTCGTAAAATTCTCCGTATTTTTTGTATCAGAATATTCAAAATCAGAACCAAAAGCTCCCACTTCCAGTGGGGAAGACATCGTATTTCCTTGTTGGGCATAAACAAACACTGGAAATAACAAGATAAAAAGCATTAATGAGTATTTAGTTTTCATTGGAATCCCTTTCTGTTTAGATCGTTCTTATTCTTTAATTATTTTCCAACTACTAGCATTACCATTATAGACTATCTGCATGATATACATTCCCGGAGTCCGTTCGGATAAATCAATTGTATTGGACTGGGATATACCCGCCCACTGCTGCAACAGCTTTCCGGTAAGATCATAGAGAGATATTTGGGCGTTCTCAAACTTTTCAACTCCTGAGATATCAACTTTGAGTACTCCCTTTGTCGGGTTGGGATAAATAGTAACTTTCGTTTCCGAAAGTTCTTCTTCGTATACCGATGGCTCTTCTCCATTATTTAAAGCTCCTCTTGTTTGTACCACAATTTCTTTCTTGCGTGTCAGTCGATTCCCGGCATCGTCATAAGTATACTTGATTTTATTTTGAGCACACACATTAGCACCTGCCCACACAGATAAAACCATGAACAGCATGAATATAGCAGCTATCCGTTTAAATATTCGTTTGTTATTCTTCATGATGTGTAGTGTTTATTCAATACTGAATCCTCCCAACAACAAGGTTTCTCCTATAGAAATCTCTAACACATAGTCTCCCACTTTCGTACCGGACATGTCTACTACTATACAACTTTCATCAAAGTACGACTGATAGTAAGCCATTTCACCGGTCAAAGAATCTGATACGCTCACAGTTAAAGTGCCACATGGGACAGGAATATCAATAAATAATTTACTATCTTCAACATCATAGCAAGCGATAATCCATGAAGCCGGATCTACAGAACGAGGAGTGCCTTGAGAAGTATTCGTAGCAGTTTTTAATATAATCCGTTTCCTCATAGATTGAGATTCTGCCCCAACCTGAACTGATAATAAAATCCCTATCAATAACAAGAATAAAAATTTTGTTTTCATAATATATAAGATTAATTGGTTGATGCTCCAAATAACTAAATTTTTATTATGAAAATCAAGAAAAAAAAGGTAACAGAGGTAACAAACTCATGTAGACTTACAGTAACACTCTATAGAGTCAATCACATAAGTTTTTGATTATCAGAACCAAACACCTTATCAAAAAGAACAGTATCCATTTTATCCTTAATCCGGTGTTTTCTTGCTTTTATAGCATCTGAAGAAGCATCCATTATACCTAAAAGCAAATCTTTGGGACAATGAAGCAGGCTCAGCAAGCAATAAAATAAATCTTCATTAGTTAATGAACGGCAATTCTCCCTCAAATTATTCATAACATCTAAGAATGATTCCCGGATATCACCAATAATCCTTTCCCTATAATCCTGAATTTTGAGAATGCGTTTACCAGGCTTCATATTTTTCAACTCATTCAATTTCTTATACCCCTCAGTTGCTTCGAATAATGAAATACAAATCTGCAAGTTTTTTTCTTTCAGATCATGCAATTCTGCACTTTTTTCTTCAATTGGTGCAGAGCTTTCACTCAGCATCATTATTTCCGCACGATTCTCATTCAATTGTTTTTGCAGAGCTATATACTTATTCTTACGACACCTATCCCTCCACATATAAATTAATGCCAATACTAAAAATAAGCCCCAAAAACAGTAAATCATCTTTTTCTTTGCAAGTTGATGCTCTTTCAACAATGCGTATTTATGGATTTCCAATTGATGATTGTCCATCAAATCACCAATTTCGGCTCGATACGCACTCGCTTGAATAGAATCAAAGTAAACGATGAAAGAATCGGCACACAAAGCAGCCTCTCGCCAGCGGGATTGCTCTTTGTTTAATTCAAATAGTCTATCAAAAGCAGAGGCTTTAGTTTCAATATCAAAGGAATATTTAGCCAGATTCCAATAATAAAGAGCCGAATCTTTTTTATTCAAATGATTCATAATATCACCCTTCAAAAAATAAATAGAATAAAGACTTTCCTCCACTTCTATGTCTCTCATTGCTTCTGAGATATAACTATTCGCCTCTTCATATTCTCCTCTCTCATTATAGAGAGCGGCTATATTTTTATAAACAAGAGGTTTAAAGGCAGAAGTTTGCAAAGAATCAGCCAGAAGCTTCGCCTGCTGATAATAAATGAAAGCACTATCAGAATCATCTTTTATCAGGTAATTGTCTCCTATCTTCAACAAGGCATACAAAGCCCGATCAATATGCGCGGTACCGCAAAGAGCATAAGCATTCTTATGTGCATCTATCGCAGCAGAATTCAAATATTGTTCTCCATAGCAATCTCCCAAATGCCCATATACCATCGACAAAAATACCGAGTCACCTCCTTGCGGCATAGTCCTCAATGACTTCAAATATAGATTTATGGCAGTAGATATGTCTTCTTGCTCCCGATGCACACACCCACTATAAAAATAAGATTTTGCCAATTGTTCTCTATCGCTGTTCTTTTCAAAATAATCCACAGCTACCTGTATTAAAGAATCATTCTCCAGCGACACATAATTCTTATACTTCGCCTGCGTAAGCAGCAAGGCATACCATGCCCTATCTGTTTTCCCCATCTTCTGCGGTGCAGGTATAGCTTCCAGCAATTGCAGCGAACTGTCAGGATGCGACTGCATCAACGAATCAGCCAATAACAGAATAGAACTGACTGCATGAGAACCTCTTCTACATGCCCCCAGCAGAATAGTAAATGATATGAAGAACAGGAAAGCAGGTAACAGTTTTTTCATGCTATTTTAAACTTCTCGTTTCAATACAACAAAGATAGTAACAAATCATGGAAAAAGCCAATGAGAAAGTAAACTGTTGAAACATAAATAGTAGCCCATTATCATTTTGACACTTTGCATTTCTAGTTGTCTGAGAATGCATTATTCCCGAACAACTGACCATGGAGGTAAAAAGAAACAAACGAAATTCAGCAAGCCACAGATTATTAATAATATATCGAAATACTTACACTTCTTTTAGAGTAAAACACTACCCTAAAAACACAAATATAAGGAGAATTGCCGGCACAAATAAGTGCATTACCCATAAGTAGTAACCCTTTTGACCATAAGTAGTAATGATATCACCTTTAAGTAGTAACCTTATGGTCCATAAGTAGTAACCCTTTTCTGCATAAGAAGCCCGGAAACATGTAAGAATATGCAAGAATAACGAATTTACATTCCTTATTTATTCATAGAATATTCTATAATGCAAAATTGAGAAATACCTATAATCACATAAAATAAAGAAACAACATCAATTTGATTAAAACATCAATAAATAGAAAACAATTTGCCAGCCCACCCTACAATCGTTCTGTCCCCTTAAAAACAACCAGAGGAAAAGATTCGTTTGCTGACAACAAATGAAATCATTTGCCAATAAGCTATGAAACTATTTGTTAGTAACAAATAAAACAGCATATTTACAAGAAACAGCTCTATACTAAAATGAGAACAATAAAAAGCCGTCCCCTCCTTTCGCCACACGAAAGGAAGCAGGACGGCTTCTATATAAATAGCTTGTAAAGCTACGCTGATTACAAAACCAGAGAAAGATTACAGACCGAAAGCGGCTTTCACCTTGTCCACGTAATCCAGTTTCTCCCAAGTGAAGAGTTCCACCTCTACATCCTTGTTACCTTCGTAACGAGACTTGAAGTGCTTGGTAACAATCTGTGGCTCACGACCCAGATGGCCATAAGCGGCAGTCTCCTGATAAATCGGATTACGAAGCTTCAGGCGATCTTCAATAGCCTTCGGACGAAGATCAAAAAGTTCATCTATCTTCTTCGCAATCTCACCATCGCTCATATTTACATGGCCGCGGCCATAAGTATTGACATAGATATTGATGGGACGAGCCACACCAATAGCATAAGACACCTGCACCAGCATTTCGTCAGCCACACCGGCTGCCACCAGGTTCTTGGCAATATGACGGGCTGCATAAGCGGCACTACGGTCTACCTTACTGGGGTCCTTACCGGAGAAAGCGCCACCACCGTGAGCACCTTTACCACCGTAGGTATCTACGATAATCTTGCGTCCCGTCAGACCGGTATCTCCGTGAGGTCCGCCGATAACGAACTTTCCGGTAGGATTAACATGATAGGTGATATGATCATTGAACAATGCAAGTACTTTCTCTGCATGAATAGAAGCAATGACACGTGGCATCAGGATATTGATGACATCCTGACGGATAGTGGCAAGCATTTCTTCATCCGCTTTCAGCTGGGCAGCTTCGCTGTCGTCGGCAGGCTGGATGAAATCATCATGCTGGGTAGAAACTACAATTGTATCGATGCGGACAGGCGTACCGTTATCATCGTATTCAATAGTTACCTGACTCTTGGCGTCCGGACGGAGATAAGTCATTTCTTTACCTTCGCGACGGATGTCGGCCAACACTTGCAAGATGCGATGTGCCAGGTCGAGCGAAAGAGGCATGTAGTTTTCTGTTTCGTTAGTAGCATAGCCGAACATCATGCCTTGGTCGCCTGCACCCTGCTCCATAGGGTCCTGACGTTCTACACCACGGTTAATGTCGGGGCTTTGCTCATGAATGGCGGACAATACACCGCACGAGTTACTTTCGAACATGTACTCGCCTTTGGTATAGCCGATTTTCTTAATTACTTCACGCGCAATGAGTTGAAGATCAACATACGCCTTGGTTTTCACTTCTCCAGCCAGCACCACCTGTCCGGTAGTAACCAGAGTTTCGCAAGCTACTTTCGAACTGGGGTCGTAAGCCAACAGTTTGTCAAGCACAGCGTCCGATATTTGATCGGCCACTTTGTCGGGGT
>OHAB01000649.1_pt1 | contig 30073 bp, 22 predicted proteins | sample 1577031 | NCBI WGS metagenome assembly OHAB01 (sample SAMEA3541477, study PRJEB24748) | human gut metagenome | biome: human gut; feature: human-associated habitat; material: faeces | place: China | collected 2012 | reverse complement strand
CATGATAATCTGTTTTGACGTATATCAAAATGAATTATGATATACATCAAAACAGATTTTTGCCGACTGAATACTTCTTGCGCAAGTAGTGATTTGAGATTGTTATTGAGGGCGCAAAACTACAACCCCAAAAACAAGGTACGCAATGTGTATCTATTTGAATGCTTATGTTCAAATGCAGCCGCTGAGTTTTTTAATGCTAAAATAAAATTGTTCAGAGCCAATTTGCATGGAGTGGCTGACAAAAAGTTCTTTTTTTAGAATTGATTATACATGTTTATTCCCACTAAATCTCTGCCGAGTCCCTTTCAGTACGTTGCTTACTCCAAATAGGCAGGGCTGCATTTATACTTTTACTTGAATAGCAATTGCGCCATATGGTACAAGCTTCTGCGCCAAGTCAGAAATTCATGTGCTGTGTCGGGAGACACGAACGAGGTGGCGTTGAAGCCGGCAGCTTTTAGGTCTTCTACAGCTTTGGTCACACCTGTAGGATTTTCTTTGCTTCCGCAACTGATGAAGATACCTGCCACTTGGTTCTTGTCTTTGATGTCATTCGGAGTATAGATACCACCACTCAATAATCCATAGTAATTGAATACTTCAGGACGACGGAGAGTAATCAGTTTCGTTTCGAAGCCGCCCATGGAAAGTCCTGCCATAGCACGATGTTTCTTGTCGGCCAGCGTGCGGAAATTGCTGTCAATGTAAGGTATCAGCTCGTCTACCAGCACTGTTTCAAATTCTTTGGCTGTGAACTCGTTGATATGTCCGAACTTTACATCGTTCGTCATGCCGTAGGTCATTACAATGATGAAAGGTTCTATCTTGCCTTCGGCAATCAGATTGTCCATGATGAGATTGGCATGTCCTTGATTGGACCAAGCTGTTTCATCTTCTCCCCAACCATGTTGCAAGTAGAGAACCGGATATTTCTTCTTGTCTTTACCGTAAGTCGGCGGAGTGTAGACGAATGCGCGGCGGTGGGTATTGGTGCTCTTGGAATAGAAATAGATTTGCTGTACGTTACCGTGAGCCACTTCCTTCATGGCATAGAAATCTGCATCGTGAGCCGGAATTTCAATACCGCTTTCCCAACGGCAGGAACCGTAGTAATTCTTTGCGCCCGGGTCGTTGAACACACCACCGTCAATATCGAGGTGGTAATAGTGGAATCCTTCGTCCATAGGTCCTTCGGTAGTACCTACCCATACGCCGTCTTTATCCTTGCGGAGAACTGTACCTCCACGACCGCCCAAACCGAGGCTGACAATGACTGACTTGGCGTCCGGAGCCACTACGCGGAAACGGGCATATCCCTGAGAGTTGACCATAGGATATTCTTGTCCCGGTTGGTTGAGTACGGATGGACGAAAATCTTCTTTCACTACCGCATTGTCGGCTGCAGGGTCAAAATTCTTGATGAGGTTGTACACACGCTTTGGCTTGTAGTTCTCGTCGTAGGGCAACGGATAGTTGCGTACACCAACCCATGAGTCTTTGTCGGATAGATTCCAAAAAGTAACGTTGCCTACCACATCCTTATGTTTACGGAGAACCTTGAACAGACGTGTATATTGGTCTTCCTGAAGTGTTTTTACCGTTTGGCTGATATTGCCGGCCTCACGGCTGAAATTGAGTTGTCCTCCCATTTCCTCGTTGGCGCGGATATCCAGTTCGGTGATATGGATGTGCTTTACTATCGTAGAGTATTTTGTCAGGGCGGCATCTACGTCTTCCATGCTCGGACCGTAGATGTTGTAATGTCCCTGCATACCGATACCGTCAATGGGGATACCTTCTTCTTTCATAGATTTCACCATGTTATAAATGCGGTCGCGCTTTTGCGGATCGGCGGCGTTATAGTCATTATAGAAAAGGAGTGCGTTGGGGTCGGCTTCACGAGCATAGATAAAGGCTTTTTTGATGAATTCGTCACCCGCTATCTGATAGAGGGGAGAATTGCGGTAAGGGCTCGGTTTCTGCCCCATACCTCTCCGTCCACCTTGCCAGCCACCGTCGGAGATTGCTTCATTCACTACGTCCCATGCATATATCACGTCTTTGTAGCGTTCCATGATGGCTGTGATGTGGTGCTTCATGTTCTGAAACAATTTTTCTTTCGATACGAGGTTTCCTTTTTCGTCCTGATACATCCATTTGCCTATTTGGGCGTGCCATATCAGGCAGTGTCCGCGGAGCTTGATTCCGTTGTTACGGCAGAAGTTGGCAATCTTGTCGGCATTCTCCCAGTTGAACTGTCCGTAGGCCGGTTCGGTTGGTTGCGGTTTCATGTCGTTTTCCGCAGTGATACTGTTGAAGTCCTTTTTGATAATGGCAATCTGTTCAGGATTTGTGATGTTGCGCATATTTACTGCTACACCAATGGAGAAGTAGTCTTTGTAAGCATCTTTTAGTCCTGTTTCATCGTTTTGTGCCAATCCGCTGCCTGCGCCCATGACGAATGCCAATGCGCAGAGGGAAAATTTAAATAAATGTTTCATACAATAATAAATTAAAGGTTTTACTTTACGATTACAAAAGAATGCTTTTTGTACAAAAAGTAACTATATCTATGTTACACATTCTTTTTTGTATGATACATATTTCAGAAAAATGAAGAAAAACGGTATATTTAGATAATTTCATCGTTCGGAAATGTCACTCCCCAGTCCCGCCTTAGCTCATCCATTATGCGCATGATACGCAGGGTTTCGCGATGTGGCATATAAGGAGATTCCAGCAATCCTTGTTCGAGAGCCTCGAAGCTGGCGATAACTTGATATTCGTAGCCTGTAATCTGAGGAGGGGCAGGATATTCAGCGGTCAGACGGTAATCCAAGTCGTAAACACGCGCTATTTCCGGATTGTTGATATTTTCCACAATGATATATCCTTTATCACCCGAAATTATTCCCTTGCGATCGCTGCGCGGATACATGGAACTGTTTAGTACCGCCATTCTGCGATTACTGAAAAACTGTGTGATGCTTTCTTGGTCGTCCATTCCCGTGTCGGTCTTGGTACAGGCGGATACGGTACGTTCTATCTCGTCTCCATAAATCATAGCGGCAAAGTTCAGTGCATACACGCCGAGATCGAGTAAGGAGCCTCCTGCCAGTTCGGGGCGTTGCATCCGTTCCTTTTCCGAAACGGGGTAACATAGATTGGCAGTCAGTGTATAGGGATGTCCGATGACACCTTGCCGAACCAATTCGATAACTTTGAGTGACAGAGGCATATAACGGGTCCAAATGGCCTCGGTGATGAAGACCTTGCGACTTTCGGCAAGTTCCAGCAATGTCTCGGCTTCGCGGGCATTGGCGGTGAATGCCTTTTCGCAAAGTACGGGTTTGTTGTGTTCGATGCAGATACGTGCATGTTCGTAGTGCAAGGCATGGGGAGTGGCGATGTACACCAGTTCCACGTCATTGTCCTTGACCAGTTCTTCGTAAGAGCCATAAGCGCGGGCAATACCGTGCTTGGCGGCAAAGCTATCGGCGTGTGCTTGTGTACGGGAGGCGATGGCGAGACATTCGTAACCCTTCATTCCTGCAAGAGTGATTGCCATTTTTTCGGCAATCCAGCCGGAACCGAGGATGCCTACAGTGTGGTTCTTTGTATTCATACTGTTTGAAACGGTTATTAAAGTTTATATTAAATATATACGATTGCGTTATTTTCTCGGGGTAAAGGTACGAAGATATGGATTTTCATCAGATTATTCAATTGTTTTTTCAGGCTTTGTGCGAATTTCCTGCATTTATCTTTTTTAGGCTTCGCGGAACTTCCTATCTTTGCACTCCTAAATATAGAGATAAAACTGTAACATTTTGGACTGGCTATATAGTTTGTTTATCGAACATTCCGCCCTGCAGGCAGTGGTGGTACTCTCGTTGATTTCCGCTATCGGATTAGGCTTGGGGAAAGTGCATATTTGCGGCATTTCCCTTGGTGTGACGTTTGTTTTCTTTGCCGGTATTCTTGCCGGACATTTCGGATTGTCCATTGATCCGCAGATGCTGAATTATGCGGAAAGTTTCGGACTGGTGATATTTGTGTATGCGTTGGGGCTGCAGGTAGGCCCCGGCTTTTTCAGTTCTTTCCGCAAAGGCGGCGTGCAACTGAATATGTTGGCTCTGGGTGTGGTGCTGATAGGCACGTTGATGACGGTGTTGGGCAGCTACGGACTGAATATTCCGTTACCGAATATGGTGGGTATCCTTTGTGGAGCTACGACCAACACACCGGCTCTGGGTGCGGCACAACAGACATTGAAGCAAATGGGACTGGAATCCAGCACCCCGGCTCTGGGTTGTGCGGTGGCGTATCCATTGGGTGTGGTGGGAGTGATTCTTGCCGTATTGGTAATACGCAAGGCTTTGGTTTGCAAGGAAGATTTGGAACTGAAAGAGAAAGACGATGCGAACAAAACCTATATTGCAGCGTTTCAAGTACACAATCCGGCTATTTTCAATAAAAGCATCAAGGAGATAGGCGGGCTGAACTATCCGAAGTTCGTTATTTCCCGTTTGTGGCGGGATGGTAACGTAAGTATTCCTACCTCCGAGAAGATTATCAAAGAGGGAGACCGTTTATTGGTGGTGACTTCGGAAAAGTATGCTCCGGCATTGACCGTACTGTTCGGTGAACAAGAGCATACCGATTGGAATAAGGAAGACATTGACTGGAATGCCATAGACAGCCAACTCATTTCACAACGTATTGTAGTGACGCGCCCCGAGCTGAATGGAAAGAAGCTGGGTTCGCTGCACTTGCGCAATCATTATGGCATTAATATCAGTCGTGTGTATCGTAGCGGCGTGCAGTTGCTTGCCACTGCGGAACTGACCTTGCAGTTGGGCGACCGCCTGACAGTGGTGGGTGAGGCTGCCGCCATACAGAATGTGGAAAAAGTGTTGGGAAATGCTATCAAAAGTCTGAAAGAGCCCAATTTGGTGGCTGTATTTATAGGTATCATTTTAGGACTGGCTCTGGGGGCTATTCCCATTTCCCTGCCGGGCATCAGTGCTCCGGTGAAGTTGGGATTGGCAGGTGGCCCGATTATCGTAGGTATTCTGATAGGCACTTTCGGGCCGAGGATGCATATGGTGACTTATACTACACGTAGCGCCAATCTGATGCTCCGTGCCTTGGGGTTGTCGCTCTATCTCGCTTGTCTGGGACTGGATGCAGGGGCACACTTTTTCGAGACGGTGTTCCGTCCGGAAGGCTTGTTGTGGATTGCTGCAGGTTTTGCGCTGACTGTGATTCCGGTGCTGATAATGGGTGTGATTGCCTTTAAATGGATGAAGGTGGATTTCGGTTCCATGGCAGGTATGTTGTGCGGAAGTATGGCAAACCCGATGGCACTGAATTATGCCAACGACACTATTCCGGGTGACAATCCGTCAGTGGCTTATGCTACGGTATATCCGATGTGTATGTTCTTGCGGGTAATCATAGCGCAGGTATTGTTGATGTTTTTGTTGAGTTGAGAATTAAATGTAGTATTAATTACTGATAACCGAATATAAATCATAAATCTAAAATCATAAATCTTGTCATGGGAACTATTACTCCGGAAAGTATAATCAGTGACTTGCGCTATTTGCAATTATTGTCGCGCAGTTTTCCTACCATAGCCGATGCCAGTACGGAAATAATCAATCTGGAGGCTATTCTGAATTTGCCTAAGGGTACAGAACATTTTCTTACGGATATTCATGGAGAATACGAAGCTTTTCAACACGTATTGAAGAACGCTTCGGGGGCAGTAAAACGGAAGGTGAATGAAATCTTCGGCCATACGCTGCGCGAGAGTGAGAAAAAAGAAATCTGCACGCTGATTTATTACCCGGAGGAGAAGTTGCAGTTGATAAAGGAACAGGAAACCGATTTGGACGATTGGTATCTTATCACTTTGAACCAGTTGGTGAAAGTGTGCCAGAACGTATCTTCCAAATATACACGCTCGAAGGTACGCAAGGCGTTGCCGGCAGAGTTCTCGTATATCATTCAGGAGTTGCTGCACGAGTCCAGTGTGGAACCTAACAAGCATGCGTATATCAATGTCATTATCAGTACGATAATCTCGACCAAGCGTGCGGATGATTTTATCATAGCCATGTGTAACCTTATCCAACGGCTTACGATTGACTCCTTGCACATTGTGGGAGACATCTATGACCGTGGCCCGGGCGCACACATCATCATGGATACGCTTTGCGATTACCATAACTTCGACATTCAGTGGGGCAATCATGATATTCTGTGGATGGGAGCCGCATCGGGCAATGATGCCTGTATAGCGAACGTAATCCGTATGTCCATGCGCTATGCTAACTTGGCTACGTTGGAAGACGGATACGGCATCAACCTGTTGCCGCTGGCTACATTTGCAATGGATACTTATGCGGATGACGCCTGCACTATCTTTGCCCCGAAGATGAACTTTGCCGATGCCAATTACAATGAAAAGACATTGCGCCTGATTACACAGATGCATAAAGCAATTACGATTATCCAATTCAAACTGGAGGCGGAGATTATCAACCGTCGTCCGGAGTTTGGTATGGAGGGTAGGAAGCTGTTGCATAAGATAGACTTTGAACGGGGGGTATTTGTGTACGAAGGAAAAGAATATGAATTGCGTGACAGCAATTTCCCGACCATCGACCCGGCTGATCCGTATCGCCTGACTGATGAAGAACGGGAATTGGTGGATAAGATTCATGCTTCGTTCATGAACAGCGAGAAACTCAAGAAACATATGCGTTGCTTGTTTACCTACGGCGGTATGTATTTGGTGTGCAACAGTAATTTGTTGTACCATGCGTCTGTACCTTTGAATGAGGACGGAAGTTTCAAGCATGTACGTATCGGTAAGAAAGAGTATTGGGGACATAAGTTACTGCAAAAGACCGACCAGCTTATCCGTACCGCTTACTTTGATGAGGACGGTTCCAAAGAAAAGAATTTTGCATTGGACTATATGTGGTATATGTGGTGCGGGCCGGATGCACCGTCTTTCGACAAAGACAAGATGGCGACTTTTGAGCGATACTTCATTGCGGACAAGGCTTTGCACAAAGAGAGCAAGGGCTATTACTACACGCTCCGCAACCGTGCCGATATTTGCGATAATATTCTGACTGAATTCGGGGTAGAACCGGGTCCTCATTCACACATCATCAACGGGCATGTACCTGTGAAAATCATCAAAGGCGAGCGTCCTATAAAAGCGGACGGCAAATTGCTGGTGATTGACGGTGGTTTCTCCAAAGCTTATCAGCCCGAAACAGGTATTGCCGGATATACATTGGTGTACCACTCACACGGTATGCAGTTAGTGCAGCACGACCCTTTCCAAAGCCGTCAGAAGGCGATTGAGGAGGGACAAGACATCAAATCTACAACATTCGTCATTGAGTTCAACTCGCAGCGTATGATGGTGAAAGATACGGATAAGGGTAAACAGCTTATTACGCAAATCCAAGACCTGAAGAAGTTGCTTGTAGCATATCGGACAGGATTTATCAAGGAAAAAGAAATCCTTTAAAACAATACCACACCGCCCTCTATAATGGCACCTTTGTCAAAATTGGCGTTCCTGTTGTAATACCTATCCCAACCATAACCGCCTGTAACGAATACTCCCAAGTGTTTGGGCAGGCGGTATTCAAGGTTGATGCGGGTTTGGAGGGAATAGAGGCGGGCAGGGAAGCCGTAGTCTTTGTTTTTGAAAGTTTCCACATGTTGGTAGCCTAAATCACCGCTGATGAACAGTTGTTTGTATACAGGCAATTCCAAACCTGCACGGTAGAACAGTGCGCCGGAGAACTTATCGCTGAAACCGAGGTAATGTGTACCCCCTCCAAGAATGGTGTAGAACAATTCGTTTTTGAAGCGGGCTGCCATATTCAGTTTTGTGGTGTTACCGCCAAAAATCATCATCTGCACCTTTGTGTTCGGATTGGCATTCACCAGTCCCAACTGGAAACCGTCCAGCTTATCCTTGTAATAGTTCACCAAACCTATCTGAAGACCTTTGGCATGGACAGCCACATTAAAGGGAGCGAGTTGCACACCGACGGACGTGCTTCCTGTGATATTTCCTAAACCGGAAATCTGTATTCCTTTCATATCGCCGCCTACCACATTCAGCAGTCCGGATGCAGTGACACCTGCGAAGTCGCCGCCCGAAATGTTGGCAAGTCCTGCAAGCTGTACACCGGCGCTTTTTTCACCCGTAATATTCAGTAAGCCGCCCATGATGACGCCATTGCTGTTATCCCCTGTAATGTTCGCCAGACCGGAGAGAACCACTCCCTGCGCATAACTGCCGGTAATGCCCACTAGACCGGAAACGGACAAACCGCTGAGATTGCTCCCATTGATATTGGTTATACCCGCTACCTGTACGCCCCGCATACTTCCACCCACCATATTGGATATACCGGAGAATTGTACTCCGTTCATATCTCTGCCTACAACAGCTCCCAAGGCATTTACTCCCAAACCGTTCAGGCGGTTCATGGCGGAAAAGATACCGAGATTGAAGAAAGTACTTCCAACAGTGTCCGTACGTTGTGTGGCAATATTTCTCCAAAGAGAAAGGTTGATGCCTGTTTTTTCTTTACGGATGGGTTGTTGCTTGTTTACTTGGGCATGAACTGTCCCGGCTGAAAGCAGGGACAGGCAAATGAGTGAAAATATACGTTTCATAATTCTTTATAGCATTTCATCCGGCCATGGAGCCAGCTGTCCGGTAGTGTGTAGTGTAGGACGCTGTGCATCCACTGACCGTAGGTAGTTACTTAATTTTTTGGATAGCTTCTTTACGAGTTTCGGGTTCTTGGCGGCTACATCATGCTTTTCGCTGATGTCGGCCGGGATATTGAACAATTCGTGCTTGCCGCTTCCGAAGTAGTACACCAGTTTCCATTCTCCGGATCGGATGGAGCAGGTAGCGCCTATGCCGGGTCCGGAAGGACCCCAGCTATGCGGATAGTGCCAGTAGATGTCACGGGAGGGTATTTTACCTTTGCCGGTAAGTAGGGGCAGAAAGCTGATGCCGTCGCGTTGCTGTACGGTATTGTAATCCTTCACCCCGGCTATTTCGAGAATGGTAGGGAAGAAGTCCTCTATCATCAGATAGTGGTCGCATTTGGTTTTGGCGGCTACTACACCGGGCCAACGCACAATCATCGGTTCACGCACTCCGCCCTCGTAGGCTGAACCTTTTCCGCTGTTGAGCGGGTAGTTCTGCACGTGCAGCTGTCCGGCACGAGTGTGTGCGGCCAATCCGCCGTTGTCGGACATGAACAGAAGGACGGTGTTGTCGGTCAGGTTGTTTTTGTCCAGATAATCCATTATGTCGCCGAGACTCTTGTCCATGCCTTCAATCAGGGTGGCATACGCGGCTTCTACCGGGGGAAGTCCTTTGTCCAGATACTTCTGATAGAAACGCATATCGGGCTGAATCGGTGTATGGATGGCATAATGCGCCATATAAAGGAAGAAAGGCTTGTCCGTTTCCAGTGCATCATCCAGTGCTTTCCCGGCTTCTATGGTGAGGGCTTCGGAGAGGAAGATATTCTTTCCATGATACTTCTCCAGTCCGGGTACAGCTGCCAGCGGACTCTTTCCTCCGGGTTTGTTTCCGAAGTTATTCATGCCGTAGTAGCTGGCGGGAGAGCCAGCCGCATGACCGGCTATGTTTACGTCGAAACCCATTTTCAGAGGGTCGGCCCCGGGAGTATCGTTAGCGCCGAAGTGCGCTTTGCCGCAATGTATGGTGTGGTAGCCGTTGTCCTTTAGCACTTGTGCCAGTGAGGTGATATGTGTGGTACGCTCCACGCCGGGTTCTTGACAGATGCCGTTGACATTCCATTCGGGGTAACTCAGAACCGAGTCCGGCTTTTCGTGGGTGGTGTTCTTGCGCAATGTCCAGCTTGTCACCCGGTGGCGTGCAGCGTTCATTCCCGTAAACAGGCTGACGCGTGTGGGTGAGCTGACACTGCAAGCATAGGCTTGCGTAAACATTTTACCCTGAGTTGCCAAACGCTCCATATTAGGCGTATGATACGTATCGTTGTAGCGGGTACGCTGTGTCCAGAAAGGCAGGGAAGTATCCTGCCAACCCATATCATCCACTAAAAATAAAATGATATTGGGACGTTTCTCCGCAGCGGGTGCTACTTCGCTTGGCGGCATTGCTTTTGCTTCTCCTGCCATTCCACATAACGGAAGTAGCGCGGCAGATAATAATAATTCGTTTTTCATTGAGAGGTTAGATATGTTTCTTCTTATCCTTTTGCTTCCTGATACAAGAAGCGTTTGATGGATTTCTTAGGCGTTTTTTCAAATTCTTCAGGATATATCTTCATCTTTGAAACCTGACAGTAGGCAGGGAGTTCAGCATTCAGGGCTACACGATTCTCTTCCATGACACGTTCTATGTCGTCATTGGTGAGACCGTGGGCAAAGGCGTCGTCAAAGTCGGGATATACCAATCCTACAAGTTTTTCGTTTTGCTGTACGATGATGCTTTCAGATACGTACGGCAGGTTGTTCAGCTTGTCTTCTATCTCTTCGGGGTAGATGTTCTGTCCGCTTGGGCCAAGGAGCATATTCTTGCTGCGTCCTTTGATGGTGACATTGCCTTGGGCATCCATAAGGGCGAGGTCGCCGGTATGCAGCCAGCCGTCTTTGTCCACCACCTCTTCGGTGGCCTCCGCATTCTTGTAGTAGCCCAGCATGACGTTTGGACCGCGGCAAACAATCTCACCGGGGATATTCTCCGGGTCGGGAGAGAGAATCTTCACTTCCATACGCGGGGCGGCTTTACCGCAAGAGCCGGGTTTGAAGCGTGTCCAGTCTTCATAACAGATGATAGGGCCGCATTCCGTCATACCGTATCCTACGGTGTAGGGGAAGTCTATCATACGCAGGAATTGTTCTACTTCTTGGTTGAAGGCTGCACCGCCTACAATTACCGCTGCAAAATTACCGCCGAAAGCCTGTATCATTTGTTCGCGTACGGTGGCCTTTATCTTGTCGTTGATAATGGGCACTTTCAGCAACAGTTTCATGGTAGGCGTTTCCAGTTTGGGCAATACGCTCTTCTTGATAATTTTTTCGATGATGAGCGGCACGGCTACAATGAGGTTGGGCTTTACGTCGGCAAAGGCTTGGAAGATAATCTTCGGGCTCGGCATACGGGTGAGGTAATAGATGTGGCAGCCTACGGAAAATTCATACAGGAATTCAAAAGCCAGTCCGTACATATGCGCCATTGGCAGCATACATACCAGTTTGTCTCCGGCTTTCAGCGGCAACACTTCAAAGGCGAACTTGGTATTGGACCACAAGCTGCGATAGGGCAGCATTACGCCTTTCGAGTAGCTGGTTGTACCTGAGGTATAGTTGATGACCGCCAGTTCTTCGGGCAGGTCTTTGTGATAATCGATGTGTTCCTTGCGGAAGTTCTTGGGGAATTTCTTGCCGAACATCTCGTTGAGGTGCTCTCGGGCGTAAGTGACCCGTTCGTTGCGTGATACCAACAGGGTGAAATCCGTCATCATGAAGATGCCTTCCAATAGCGGCATGGCGCTTTCATTGAGGTTTTCCCACACTTGGTCGCCCACGAAAAGAAGCTTGGCTTCGGAATGGTTGACGATGTTGTGCACATTGTCCGCTTTGAACTCATGGAGGATGGGCACAATGACTGCGCCATATGTCAGCGTAGCGAGGAAGGTTACTCCCCAGTGTGAGCTGTTACGTCCGCAGACAGCGATTTTATCGCCTTTCTTGATGCCGCTCGCTTCAAAAATGATATGCAGTTTTTCTATTTTGCGGGCTACATCCTTGTATTGCAGGGTCGCTCCCTTATAATCGGTCAGGGCGTCCAAGTCCCAGTTTTCTTTGATACTATTCTCTATATAGGCGATAAAACTTTGTTCCATTATATATTGCACATTTAGTTGAAAATTGTGCAAATATAAGGGTTTATATAGAGAATGCAAACTTTTAGGGGAAAATAGTACCTCGGCGGACTTTCTAAAACTCTACGGTGATCCCCAGAGTGGGCAGCAGGGTTCCGCTTTCCTGTTTGAGGTATTTCATCTTATAGCGTTGTTCGGATGCGGGTGCGGAGGGATTTTCAATGACTCCTGTGCTCATTATGACATCCGGTTGCTTCAGTTTGCTTCCGGTCACATTTTGCAAATCCAGATAGATTCCCACCATGCAACGGCGGAGGTAGAACGATTTGTCTGCACGTATGTCCAGTTGGGCGAAATCGGGCAGTCGCCCGGTATTGTAGAGTGAGTAGTCGTAGTAAGGTTGTCCTTTGGCGTTCCATGCTTCCACGAGCGATGATTTCTCTTCATCGTAGGGGGTGTAGGGCGCACCGCCTATGTAGCTCAGTTTGCCGCCTATGCTCCAACGTTTGGGCAGGTTGTACGTGCCGCTCATATTGAGGATGAAACGGTTGTCCCATGCGGACGGAATGTACTTATCTCCGGAATGGTTGCGGTACTCGCTTTTATAGAGGGTGAAGGAAGATACCAAATTGAATCTGCCGGATACCTGCCACCTGAACATGGTTTCCAGTCCATATGCCATGCCATCGGCGGTAGAAGCAAGCAATTCATTGCCCACCACTCCGTAGTCATTGCCTTTGCAGGCAAGCGGGATATTGTCTTGCAGGGAGAGGGGGATACGGTTGTAACGCTTGAAGAAGCCTTCGGCTGAAACCATAATACGGTCGTGCAGATGCCAGTCTATTCCGATGCTGCCCTCTGTTACCTGCATATATTTCAGTGCTTTGTTGAGGTAACCCCCTTCGTTATTCTTGTAGCCCAGTGCCGTGTAGGGCGGCAACTGGTGATAAAGTCCGGCGCTGCCGTTCAGAATCCATTGCTCCGACAGTTTGTAGGAGGCGGAGAGACGGGGAGACAGTTGTTTCCACAATTGTTTCATGCTGCGGTTGTAGTTGTTGCCGTCCATGCGGATGCCGGCGGAGAGGGTAAAACGATTGTCGCGGGTGGAGTAGCCGGACGAGAAGAAAGCTCCCCAACCGATGATGTTGAGCGAGGTTTCGTATAGTGAGAACGGGTTGCCGGAGTTACCCTTGTACAGTAGTTGCCGGGAGTTGTTGGTATAGATGGAGTTAGTGAGTTCCGCACCCTCTTTCAGAGTCCATTGTCCGAGGCGGGTTTGGTTCTCGAACAGGGCGGTGGTTTTCTGTTCTACCGAACGGAGGCGCAGAGTGAGGTTGTCCTCGGAGGAATCGTCGTTGTTGCGGTATTTCAGGTTACGGTTGTTCAGATAGTTATGGCTGAGGGTTACGGACTGTACATATTTTCCGGCGTAGTGCCTGTACGCGGCTCCTACGGTGAATGTTTCCTGATGGATGGCGGGCAGGTAGCTTAGCAGGTATTCGGCATCTTCTCCTTTTTCATCCGTATTCAGTTTCATTTTGTCGATGCCTGTCAGGGCGAGTACGGTCAGTTCGTCATGTTCGGTCAGTTTGGTTTTGATTTTGAACTGTCCGTCTATGAAGTTGGGCAGGAAAGGCAGTCCCAAGACTTTGAATAGCAGTTGCAGGTACGATTGCCGTACGGAGAAGAGATAAGTGGTGCGGTCATTGAAATGCCCGCTTCCGCTCAGGGATACTTCGGATGCTCCGAGAGTTGCTTTGAAAGTCTGTTTGTCGGGGTTGCCGTCACGCAGGCGGAAGTCGAGAACCGAGCTCAACGCTCCGGAGCGGTTCGTGGGGAATGCACCTGTATAGAATGTAATCTCCCGTACGAGGTCGGCATTGACGATACTCACCGGACCTCCCGATGCTCCTTGCGTGGCGAAATGGTTGATGTTGGGAATCTCGATGCCGTCCATGTAGAAACGGTTCTCGGAGGGTGCGCCGCCCCGTACAATCAGGTCGTTGCGATAGCCGACGGGTGAGAATGACACTCCCGGATAGGCGCGTACAATGCGGGAAACGTCCCGGTTGGCTCCGGGGCTTTTCTCAATTTCCTGCAGGCCGATGACGCGCATACTTACGGGACTTTCTATGCTTCGCCGGAAGGGGGAAGGCGTTACGACTACCGCTGCCAGCAGGTTGGCGTCTTCTTCCATCTCTATCTCGATGAACGGGGTGGAGGCGGAGACTATATATTCCGGGGTAGATGCGGTGACATAGCCTATGCACGTGGCTTCAAAGCGGTATATTCCCGGAGGAACTTGTTCGATGCGGAATATGCCGAGTGAGTCGGTGGAAGCCCCCTTGCCGGGAATGCCCGCTACCATTACATTGGCGTAGGCAACGGGTTTCCGGGAGTTCCTGTCAATGACTTTTCCCCGCACAGGGTAGGTTACGGTAGCGGCTGTAACCACTACCGGGGCGATATACAAGAGAAGTATCAGCCATACTACGCTACCGATGTGGCGGAGTGCTATTCCCATATCGTTTACTTGTCGTTGCCCAAGTACCAGCGGTACATCCGTTCCACACCTTCCTCAATGTCAATCTTATGCTGCCAGCCCAGTGCGTGCAGCTTGCCGGGGTCGGTGAGTTTGCGCATGGTTCCGTCGGGTTTGCTACTGTCGAAAGTCAGTTTTCCGCGGTAGCCCACTGTGTCCACAATCAGTTCGGCAAGTCGGCGGATGGTGATTTCCTTGCCCGTGCCGATGTTGATATGGCAGTTGCGGATGTCCTTGTCGCCGCATTTGTAGGTATCTTTAAAGTCTACGTGCTCCATGACGAACACGCTGGCATCCGCCATTTCTTCACTCCAGAGGAATTCGCGCAGCGGTGTTCCCGTGCCCCAGAGTTTCACTTCTTCTTCATTGATGCCGTATTTGGCGAGTATGCCCAGTATCTCTTCGTTGCTGTTGCTGCCGTTGACACCTTCCACGGGACGTTGGTCCATGTCGCGGCGTACGGCGTCCCAGTCGCCCTGTTGCAGGCAGTGGGCGAGGTGTATCTTTCGAATCATGGCGGGGAGCACGTGGCTGCGTTCCAAATCGAAGTTGTCGTTGGGGCCGTAGAGGTTGGTGGGCATAACGGCGATGTAGTTCGTACCATATTGCAGGTTGAAGCTCTCACACATTTTCAGTCCGGCAATCTTGGCGATGGCATACGGTTCGTTGGTGTATTCCAACGGAGAGGTGAGGAGTACATCTTCTTTCATCGGTTGTTCGGCATCACGCGGGTAGATGCAGGTGCTGCCCAAGAAGAGCAGTTTCTTCACGTTGTGGCGGAAGCTCTCGCCGATGACGTTTTGCTGTATTTGCAGATTCTTGTAGATGAAGTCGGCGCGGTAGATGCTGTTTGCCATGATGCCTCCTACGAAGGCGGCGGCGAGGAACACATATTCCGGTTGTTCTTCATCGAAGAAACGGCGGACGGCTACTCCGTCCAAGAGGTCGAGTTCATTATGGGTTTTGCCTATGAGGTTGGTATATCCTTTCTCTTGCAGGTTTTTCCAGATGGCAGAGCCTACCAATCCGCGGTGGCCTGCGATGTATATTTTTGCGTTCTTGTTTATCATTGTGATGACTGCGAATGGTTTGTTCTTCGTTTATTTATTCAAATCTCTTTGCTTCTTAAATGCAGTTTGTGTACGAACTTCATGTCATGCTCCGCCATGATGCGCACCAACTCTTCAAAGCCGGTCTGCCGGGGATTCCAGCCCAACAATGTTTTGGCTTTGGTGGGGTCGCCCAGTAGTTGCTCTACTTCGGAGGGGCGGAAGTATTTGGGGTCTACCTCCACCAGTACCTTTCCGGTGCGGGTGTCGATACCTTTTTCGTCAATGCCGGTACCCTCCCAACGCAGTTGTATGCCTACTTCCTTGAAGGCGAGTGTGGCGAATTCTCGTACGGTGTGCATCTCTCCGGTGGCAATCACGAAGTCCTCCGGGGTGTCATGTTGCAGGATGAGCCACATACATTCTACATAGTCGCGGGCATATCCCCAGTCACGGCGTGCGTCGAGGTTTCCCAGATAGAGCTTGTCCTGAAAACCTTGTGCTATGCGTGCGGCGGCCAGTGTGATTTTCCGGGTCACGAAAGTTTCTCCGCGCCGTTCGCTTTCGTGGTTGAAGAGAATGCCGTTTACGGCAAACATACCGTAGCTTTCGCGGTAGTTCTTCGTAATCCAGAAACCATATTGCTTGGCTACGCCGTAGGGGCTGCGCGGGTAGAAGGGAGTAGTTTCTTTTTGGGGCACTTCCTGCACTTTGCCGAACAGTTCGGAGGTAGATGCCTGATATATCTTCGTCTTTTTTTCCAGTCCGAGGATGCGTACGGCTTCAAGCATACGCAGTGTGCCCACGGCGTCTGTTTCGGCTGTATATTCGGGCACGTCAAAGGACACTTTTACGTGGCTTTGTGCGGCAAGGTTATATATTTCGTCCGGTTGCACTTGTTGGATGATGCGGATGAGCGAGCTGCTGTCCGTCATGTCTCCGTAGTGCAGGTTGATGGTACGTTTCTGTTTCATGTCGCGCACCCATTCGTCGAAGTACAGATGTTCGATGCGTCCGGTGTTGAAAGATGAGGAACGGCGCATGATGCCGTGCACTTCATATCCTTTTTGTAATAGGAATTCTGCAAGGAACGAACCGTCCTGTCCGGTGATTCCGGAGATTAGAGCTTTCTTCATTTATCTTTAGTTTTTATGACCGTTGTTTTGAACGAGCAAAATTCGTTATTTTTTGCGAGACGGCAAAATATAACTACTGAATTAAATAAGTGAATAGGTATAGTTAGCTTATATCATCTGTCATCCAGAGCGTAGCGAAGAATCTACTCTCTTGACATAAATTAAAATTCAACACTTACTTATATCTAAAGGGAAGATAAAAACGGCTTACCGAATAATGAACGCATTGGGTGTCCAAAGATAGCATAAAAGTTAGAATCTATGAAGTAAAGGAGTCTTTATTTTAGTCATGGAATGATGATGCAAAATTAAAGTAAGATTGCTTTCTTTGCATATGAAATTAATAGGTGTAGTTGTGGGATGCGGCGGATTCTTGCTGTACATCGCCACCCCTAAAGGTAAGAGATGGTTCGGCTCTTTATAGAATTTGCTTCTTTATAAAATATAAAGCCTCGTTTTTTCAAATGAGGCTTTTTTTATGATTCTGTTTTTCAATATCCTATGGCTTTACAAAAGGCTCGCCGTCGGGACGTATGGTACCGCTGTCGGGGCCCATATCGATGGGATAGGACTGGTTGGCGACGACGTCGGAGTAAAGGATCTGTACCAGCTTTGGGGGATTTTTGGCCATAAAAGTTATGCTTCCGGGAAATACATAATATACTTCGTTAGTAGTCAATTCCTTGGCAGATCCAACAATGGCGTGGGTGATGCTGAAACTGCCGTTGGCAGGCTGTGTGTCTATGCTTTGGGGAATATCAATATTGGCCAAAGCGGTGTTGGTGTTGCTTATTCCGGTTATATCCAACCGCACCAGTTCGCTTTTGAATTTTAGCGGGATGGCGGCGGTAGAAGCTGTAATTGTAATGTTTGTGGAGGTTGCTTTCATTACGATGTTCTTTTCGGTAAGGGCCATGATATTGCCGGACAGAGTGCCGTTGGCATAGATGGCTTCTATCTTGACGGTGGCACCTGACGGGACGGAGAGTGCCGGGTCGGGGTCGCTCCAAGTGCCGGTACTGCCGCTGATGGTGTATGTGGCGGTGGAGTAGGCATACGTGGTGGTTCCGTTTAGGGTGATTGTTGCGGCAAGATATATCTTGTCGCCGTTCTCCCATGTCAAGGTTGTGCCCGAATCTGCGATGCGGGTGTTGGAATTTCCTGTTACTTCCACAAAGGGGACGGTCTCGCTTATGGCGAGGGTAAGTGGCTGCGGGTCGGCAGAGGGCAGCCCGTCTTGTTCCGTGCAGGCAGCACAGAGTACTAATAGGCTCAGGCTGCATATGCTGAGCGTACTGTACAGGGTGTGTAAGAGATACTTTTTCATTGTTATGCTGTTTTCAGGTTAGGGGGTAATGTTCAATTTACTGTAGTTTATTCTGGGATACTTATTGTCGTCAGCGGACGTAGCATCTGCCCAGTATGTGGAGGATAGCCACTGCTTGCCTGTATCATCTATAAAATATGAATTGGTAGAGGGATCATACTTTATGAACTTGAATGTGTTGGTTGATTGAATATAGGTTTTCATAATCGTCATTACGCTGCTCGTTGAACCGTAAGTATGGCAATTATCACGAGTACCGCCACTGGGTGCGAAAATGTTATAGACAAAAACATTTCCCCACTCATTCCAGTTGGGTATAGTGCGGCTATCTCCGTAACAGTTTTGTAGTGTACAAGACAGTGCATTGCCGGCAAAACCGCTAAAATAGAAATTGTTCATCCTAATACCGTTCTTCAGAGTAGGATGTGTGAGATTAATCTCCGTATAGGTATAGCATGATGCACATTTAAAGGTAGAAGAGCCGGCATAGCCTATAAAACCGCCTGCAAACAATTCTCTTGAGTCCGCCGTACTGGAACTCCCTGTGAAAGTGATATATATTCTTCCCGTAGAATAAGAACCGAGAATTTCGTCGAAACTACTGCCGTCATCGCTGGCAACGAATCCTCCTATCCTGATATTATGAGTGCTGGCTGCATTGATTGTTTCCAACCTTATGTCACCTGAAGAACGGCAGGATGCGATGTTACATCCGGATATATCTCCTATGAATCCTCCTACATAACAGGAGTAAAACGTAGGACTGTTACTGGTGATGAGAATGCCGCCTTCTCCTATTGTAATATCAGAGCGACAGAAAGATATGTAGGTATTGCTTGCTTTTCCTATTAATCCGCCTGTTGAAGGAGGTGTATTGTAATTATATTTATCGCAATAAATTATCCACATATCTCCGATGGCAGAACAGGCTGTTATGTTTCCTCCGAGGGCTTGTCCCACTAATGCTCCTGCAGATTCAATGTCCCTTTTTAGGTCTATATCTACATTTCTCAGGTGTATGCCCACCAGAGTGCCACTGCTTTTACTGAAGAGACCGGTGGGGTATCCCTGACTATTGTGGGCGGTTATCTTCAAATTCCTTATGGTGTAACCGTTTCCGTTGTAGGTTCCGGTAAAAGCCCTGTCTTTGCCTATCGGAGTCCAGTCGGTAGCGTCATCGGCATAGTTGGTGGTGTTTTTGAGGTCTTGCAAGTTGATGTCGGCTATTTGTATGGCTTTCTTATCTGTGGCTTTGCCATTATTCACCAGATCACGGAAAATGGCGAGGTCTTCGGCGGTGGATATATAATAGTCGTACTGATTAGGTACAGGGGTAGGTTTGGGCTTTTCCTGTGCATCCCATGCCATGTCTGCATCTACTGCGATGGAGATGATTTGGTTGTCCTTTATAGTGAAGGTGTAGCCGATGGCTTTGCCCAATATCCAGTCGTTGGTGGTGACATTGGGGAGGATGGTTTTTATGGTTTGGGTTTCGCTGCCGTCGAAGTAGTTGAATGATACATTGGTATCTGTCATGTGTTTGGGCGGCAGGAAGAATTCTTTGACGGTTGTTGCTGTGCTGCCTGCGGTGATGTTGGGGACGGTGGCGATGCAAGTGTATTTAGTATCATTAAGAATATTCGCTTCGATTCCGGTGTTGCTATCATTAATGCTGATCAACGCAGCAATGGCACACTGGGTTCTGACTCCGGTTATCGTCCTTGACCCACCGCCTTCCACTTTCACTTTAAAGATAACTTTGGTCGTAGCGTGCTTCATGGTGAACCGAACAGGGCCATGATTGTTGGTGCGATTCAGTTCGCCTAAAGAGAGTAGGAGGTCGGATTCGCCTTTTACGACTCTATAGAGGATGTTGAATTTGCCATTATTGGTGGCGGTAGAGGGCATTACTGATATTTGGTCGCCGCCGGAAGGTAGAGAGGCACTGTGTGGTGCATATGCAAAGAATGAGACTTTATCGTTGGGGTTGGCAGGCCAATATTTTACGGGGTCGTACGTCCATGTGCCGTTCTCTTTCTTCACCGATTGGTTGCATAGGAGATTGGGGGCAAAACCTGTGGTGGTGAAGTCGCTTGTGCCTGTGAAGTATGCATGTACGCCTATTTCCGTGAGGTTGGCTGTGGTGGCTTCGGCACGGGTGGCGGCATCGGTATCGCTGTCGGCACGGGTATCGCTGTCGTCTACTGATGTTGAGAAGCCGATGGGCTGTGTTGGCATTAGGGTTGTGTCTTCGTTGTCACAACCGATGCACAGTAGGGTGCAGAATAGTGGAATGAGGATGTATGTACCTTTTATTCTTCTCATTATTGCTTGCTTTTTTTATTAGAAAGAGTTTTTTGTGTGCCCGAAGAAAGACATTCAACCTTCTTCGGGCGTGTGTCAATACTTTGATTGACGTTTCATTGGTTTCGCTCAGAAACATCTCTTCTCTTGTATGTAAGGAGAAGAGATGCTTCGCTGCGCTCTGCATGACAGGGGCGGGTGTCTCACTTCTGACAAGGGTGATTGTTTCACTTCTGACAGGATTGATTGTCTCATCCCTGACAGGATTGGTTATTGGACAGTTATGGAGTTGTCAGTTTCTGCTCCCCAGCTTGCATCTGTGTCTACATCGAATGTGATAGCATTCAGACCGATGGTGAATATGAATCTGTGGGCTGCGCCTTTCTTAAAGACACCGGCGGGCAGGCTCACTTCTTTTTCGACTGAAGATTTGATGTGGGTGGTGGCGCTTGTCCAGTTCACGATGTCGTATGCGATTTTTATTTTTACGTCACCGGCATTGGCTGTTCCTGTTCCATTGTTTACTGGGAGGAGGAACAGGTAAAAGTCTTTGCCTACACTTTTAATGAACAGTGATGTAGTGTTTGTTCCTCCGGCGGAGATGTCGAGGGAAAGTTCTTTGTAGCCTGCGAAATCAGCCTTCGTCAGATTCAAGCAACCGCAATCGGGGGTCGTATCGCTAAATGCTTGCAATACATACGGAGATTTTATGTAGTCCGTTTTATTGTCTGCCCATGTCAGGGTTTTCATGTCGAGCGTTCCCTTGCTGTTCAGTATGTTGTTGTGTATCAGCGATACGCCTGTGATGAATACCTTTGTATCAGTGCTTTTGCTGATGTCCGTGCCTGTCTTGGCTTCCATAGCCACTCTGGTCAGTGGATGCTGGAACTTGAAGTTTACTGTTCCCGAACTCATATTCATTGTTCCGTTGGTCGCATCATCGGGGTTGGATACTACCAAGTCATGCAGATAGTATTGGAAGGTTTGTAAAGTCAAGTTTACTTTAGGGTTGTTGCTTGCATCGGCGGATGTCAGTGTGGTGTTGTAGGTAGGACCACCGTCGGTATATGGTGCATAGGCGAAGAACGAAACTTTCTCATCGGTTCCTGCAGGCCAGAATTTTACGGGGCTATATTCCCATTTGCTGTTGGTCTTATCCCATGTCACTCTCTGGGTTTTCATGAATTCTTCTTTGGCTCCGGTTGTACTGTAATCTCCGGTTGTCTTATATGCCATAACTCCGAGCCCATGCTGCTTTATGAACTCGATGTCCGTTTCTTGTCTGCGTGTCTGCACGCTTGCATACGTATCAAATCCGATTGGCTTGTTCACCTCGGGGTTTTGTTCGGTAATCTCGTTTTCCGAACACGCTGCCAATGCCAGCATGGTAATGGTCAGCAAGAATAAACTTTTTGTTTTCATAATTAAATTAGCTGTTTTTGGGGTTGATAAATTGTATTATTTTTATTGTTAAGTATAGTTCTTTGTTGTATCGTTCTTTATTGTATAATTCTTTATTGTATAATTCTTTATTGTATAGCTCTTTATTATAAGTAAGTGTTGAAATTTAATTTATATCAGGAGCATCTGTCATTCAGAGCGTAGCGAAGAATCTCTTTTCTGTGTATACATCAAGAGAGTAGATTCTTCGCTACGCTCTGAATGACAGATAGTATATGTCTTGTTTTTCTATATTGGAATCTCCGTATCGGTTTCTTCCCCCCATTCCTCCACGTCGGCATCGAATCCTGAGCCTTCTGATGGGGTTACATCGGGCAGCGGGGGATTTACTTCGGCTTCAATTTTCAGCGTGATAACGCCGTTCCCGTCCGCGTCTTCTCTGATTTCGAGGTTCTCCACCTGCCTTTCCACAACGGTCTTGTTGTCTTTCAGCAAGGCTTTCAGTTTTATTTTGGCTTCGTCCTGTGCGGGCATCCCGAAGAGCTGGAAGGTTCCGCTTAGTGTTCCCCCGGTTCCGGAATCCCCGTCGGGGGTGATGTCCTGCACCTCGAACTCCTGCATTCCCCTTTCGGCATGCTCTGTGCTCCCGTTGTGCAGGAGTATGGACAGGGGCACTCCGCTGAGCAGGCAGGTGGCTTGCTTTAGGTTTTGGATTCCCTCTATGTGCAGCTCCATCCTCACCGTGCGGGTGAGTGGGGCGGGTACGAGGTGCAGCTGCGCCGTCCTGTCCTTCACCTCGAAGCCGCGCATTACGGCGGAGGCCAGCTTGCCGGGTGCGGAGGTGATGACTCGCGTCTCGTTCCGTGTCTCGGTCTGCATGGCGTAGGCTTCGATGGTGTGCAGGTTGTCCTGCCCCCTGAATGCCACGGTTCCGAAGTCGTCGAAGGAGCGGTTGAATAGCAGTGCGTCGTAGCGTCCTTCGGGCAGCTGCACGGTGGAGCGGGTGCGGTCGCCCATCAGCGCCACGCGGGGCGCTCCTCCGTCCTGCGGGTATAAAATCAGGGTGGCCCCGTATCTGCTTTCCTCTTCCTGTCCGGCACGGCTCCAGTCTGCGGTCACGCTGATTTCTGCCTCGGTGTAGTAGGTTAGTTCCCTTCGCTGGCACGATGCGAGGGCGAGGGGCAGCAATAAAAGCAAAACTGTATTCTTCATTTATTCTGTTTGATTCTGTTTGTTTTTTTATCCTAACAAAAGTCCGTTATCCGTATTTCGGACAGGTAGAGCCTTGTCATATAGTTTACCACTCCCAGTTTCTGCGCCACCTTTCCGTATCGGGAGTAGAACTCTTCGGTGGTTGGTGCGTTGCAGTCCAAGTGTCCGTCTGTGACCTGCAGCACGTCGAGCAGGGATATGTCGTGCAGGGGCCGGCAGAGGGCGTAGGCTATGCAGGGGTCGGCTATGCGGGTGTCGGTGTCGGCTATGCCGGCATCGGTATTGGTTGCAGGGCGTATCATCCCTTTCTGTTCGAGAAGCGCGCATATGTGGCGCAGCTCTTCGTGGGAGGACATTCCGCAGTGGGGTATGTTGCAGTGCTCGGCATGGGCTATGAGGTGCAGCAGGGCTATCGTTCTTTGGGTCAGGGGGGACAACATATGCTTTCATTTTTTTGTTTTCCGGTTGATGAGCCACACGAGTGATACTTTGAGTTTTGTGGGGCCCAGCCATGTGTATTCCCCGTTTTCCTGCCATAGCAGGGTCCGGTGGTTGTCTCGGGTATGGTAGTGCCGGTAGTTGGTACGCAGCATTCCGATACCTATGTTGTACTCCAGCCTGAGGTTCCGGGCTATGGGGTGTGCGTAGCCGTAGCTGATTCCGGCTGCGATGAAGAATTCCCCCTGATAGCCTTTCGTGTCCCACTGGAGGTCGTATTTCCCTCCGCCTGCGTATAGTCCTGCGAAGTGTCCGGTGAGTGCTTGGCGCTTTTCTCTGTTTCCGAACCAGTATCGCCCTTCGAGCCCTCCCATGAGGAGTTGCAGGCAGTAACGGTCGTCGTTTATCAGCCACCACGGGAAGATGTATTCGGCGTTGAGGGACCAGCGTTTTCCTATGGGGAGTTCCAGTTCGATGTTGGGCATGAGGGCGGCATCGAAGAGGAGGTTGGTTTTTAGGGCGAAGAGGGGGCGGGTGTGGGTTGCAATGCTTGTATTGTCTGTGATACTTGCATTGTCTGTAATACCTGTATTGTTTGTAATACATGCATTGTTTGTAATGCCTGTGAGAGGAGATTCTTCGCTTCGCTCTGAATGACGAATGTCTGTGATATTGGTATTATTTGTAGCATTGGCATTATTTGTAATGCCTGTATTGTCTGTAATACCTGTGAGAGGAGATTCTTCGCTTCGCTCTGAATGACGAATGTCTGTGATATTGGTATTATTTGTAGCATTGGCATTATTTGTAATGCCTGTAATGCCTGTAATGCCTGTATTGTCTGTAATACCTGTGAGAGGGGATTCTTCGCTTCGCTCTGAATGACAAGTGTCTGTAACACCTGCATTATCCGCTCCGCTTGTTCCGGTTGCTTCCGCTTTGTCTTTCCCTGTCATTCTGAGCGTATGCGAAGAATCTCTTCCCTCTGCGTTCATATACAGGGTATCTCTTCCTTCTGCGCTTATAGGCAGAGTGTCTTTTCCCTCTGCACCCATATATACGGTACATATGGACGCGTTCCGCACTTGCGGCAATACTTGCCGTCTCAAGTACCCGTAGGGAGTCCCCGCATTCAGTTTCTTCAAGAGGGCTTCTTTCCGGGAATCGGTGGCGTTCAGTTCGAGTATCTGCAATATCTCGTCCCGGCAGGGTAGTAGCGTGTCGTTGCCTATGGCTTCACGCAGGGCTTCCCAGCTCTCTGCCTGTGCGGAGGTGCGTATGCGGTGTTGCGGTATTCCGGGGTATTTCCATACGAGATATCCTTTTACGGCACGGGCGCGTTTCAGTGCGAGGCGTTGGTTGTAGGCTGCGTTCCCTTCGGGCGAGGAGAATGCCCTGATGCGTATGGAGTCTATCCGCTCTGCCCTGTTTCTGTCCGCAAACAGTTTGTGCAGGGCAGCCAATGCCTGTTGGTTGTCCCGGTAGCCATAGTCTACTATGGAACGGTCGAAGCGGAAATGCAGCATCAGTTCTGTTTTTCGTTGGGAAACGGTACAAAAAGCATCTTTGTGTTTTTCATTCGCTTCCTGTGAATATACCGGAAAAGACAATGCCTGCATAAACCCTATGATTATCAAAGGTTTCAGGTTCATATGTGTTGATTGTTTGTTTGCTTGTATGCTTGCCTTTTTGGGGGCAAACTGTTTTTTAAACGTACGTTTAAAAAACACCTTTTTCGGGCCTTTTTTGCGTACCCGCTTTTATACTGATTCTTGCATAATACCGCTATTTTTATTCGGGACGTAAACGGCTGTGTAGTAGCGTAATAAAAAACATTTTATAAATTTATAAAAATAAAAGTATAAAAATATTTGCCACTCCGAAAAGTATGCCTACCTTTGTGTTTATTAAACGTACGTTTAAAAAACACCTCCGTTTTTGCAAAATATTCCTTACAATACATTTCCCCTTTTTTCCCCTGTTTTCCTCATTTTCTTTCCGGTGGTCCGACTTCCGCATATATAGTACATACGCGTATGGGCACGTGTACGCGTATTCTCTTTATTTTTTTCCCGAAAAATCGCCGGGTGTATATAGAGGGGGGTATACCCTCCTCTCTTTATCTGTATTATCGGCGATTTTTTATATTTCCGTACAAGTTTTTGGGCACGTTTTTGCCCGCTTATAATTTATGTTTAACTTTGCGTGTTAATATTAATTGAAGTTTTCAAATGTTAAACGAAAAAAGAGAAAAAAGCATGAAAAGTACTATTTTAAAAAAGCGGAGCTGGTAGATTGCGACCGCTGTGTGTTTGTTTTGAAAGACGGTGATGACGATGTATCCCGCATTGCCGCGGGTATTGACGTGATGTTGGACGGGCGGGTGCACATCGACACGTGCAAACAGCTTCTCTTTGAGGCGGTTGCCTGCCAGATACACCGCCATCAGGCTTTGGATTGTCCTGATTTCAGCATGAGTAGGGAGGTGCGTTGCTGGGCTAATCTCCTGCACGCTTTCTGCTTTGTGGAGAAAGACCGCGACCGTAGTTCGGAGATGAAGGCGCAATCCGTTGAGACCGCGCTGTACAACACCCTTGCGCGGCTCTTCCCCAAGGAGGAGTAGGCACGCCGGCACGCATCCGAAATAAGTGGGGCGGACCCTCCCCACGGGGGGAGAGAGCTATTTTCGTATTCGGAAGCGTACCTTTACCTTTGCCCCCGTCAATGAAGACAAACTAAAAACAAACCGTTAAATGAATGACATCAAGATTACCGCTTACCGCGGTTTCTCCGCCGTTTCCGGCGAAACAAACCTCACCACCGTGATAACCAATATCCGCAACGGCGCCTACTTCCACACCGTCCAAAAGGTGGAACAGCACCTCCGCCTGGGCAACCTTGCCAAAGCGAACGCCGTGAAGAAACAGCTCCCTTTTTTCACGCTCACGGGAAATTACTCCTCGCTGCGGCAGGCGCACAGCCTGCTGCGCTACAACCCCGTCATCACCATAGACGTGGACGGCCTGGCGGACGACCGGGTGGATGCTGTCCGCCGGTTGCTCGAGGCTGACGCGGACGTGGTGGCGTGCTTCCTCACGCCCAAGCGCCACGGTTTCAAGATATTCCTGTACCTGCGTACGGAGTATGCCCGTTGCCTGCGCAAGACGACTTTCTCCGTACCCGTCATCACGTACGCCGAACTGGAGAACCACCATGCGCTGATGTACGAGTCGGCACGCCTGTACGTGGAGCGGCTCATCGGGCTGCCGGTGGATGTGAGCGGCAAGGACATCCCCCAAGAGGTTGCCGCCGCCCTTGCCCGGCGGGACTTCCGGCAAGACGGTCTGGACGTGGATACCGCCATCGGCAACGCCTACCTGTATGTGAGCAAGACCTGCGCCGCCGAGAAAGCGAAGGAGGAGAAAGTGCCCGCAGCGAGCCGCATCATGGACTTCCTTGCGCTGCGCTACCGCTTCCGCCGCAATACGGTGCTGGACCGTCTGGAGTTCTGCGAAACGGGAGACACCGGGCAGGAGGATGCCCGCACCGCGCCTCCCTCTTTCAGCCCCCTGCGCCTGAAAGACCTGAACTCCATCTACGTGGGCCTGCTGACTGAGGGCATCAACTGCTCGCTGAACACGCTGAGGGCCATTGTGGACTCGGACTACGCGCCTTTGTTCAATCCCTTCGAGGACTACCTGCTGAACCTCCCGGCATGGGACGGCGCCACGGACTACATCGGCGGACTGGCGGATACGGTGCAGACGGCGGACAGGGAGTTCTGGCGCGAGAGTTTCCGCCGCTGGCTGGTAGGCTCTGTAGCTTGTGCGCTGGACGGGAAGAAGGTGAACCAGCTTGTGCTGATACTCTTCGGCGGCCAGGGCAAGGGCAAGAGCACGTGGATAAGCCGGCTGCTGCCGCCCGAATGGAGCGAGTACTACCATACGGGCATGATTTCTCCGGACAGCAAGGACGACATGCTGCTGCTCTCCACCCGCTACCTCATCAACATGGAGGAGTTTCAGGGCGTGAGGCCTTCGGACCTCGCGGGGCTGAAGCGCATCATCACGCAGGAGAGCGTGACGCTGCGCAAGGTGTACGATACGCAGGCTTTCTGTTTTGCGCGCCACGCCTCGTTCATAGCCAGCACGAACAAGCGCCAGTGCCTGCAGGACATTGACGGTAACCGCCGTTTCCTCCCCTCGGAGGTGCTGTCTGTGGACTACGGGCGTCCCGTGAACTATCAGGGTGTCTACTCTCAGGCGATGTCACTGCTGGACAGCGGCTTCCGCTATTGGTACGAGGGCGACGAGATAGACTGCCTGAACACGCATAACGAACGCCACCGCATGAAGGACCCGGTGGAGGAGAACCTGTTCGTCTTCTTCCGCCGCCCCCTTCCGGAGGACTTGTCGGTGCAGTGGATGCCTGCCTCCGCCATCCTCACTCACCTCACCATTTACGGCAAGGTGCAGGTGAACCGGCAGGCGCAACAGGAATTGGTGCAGGCACTCGAGAAGTATGAGTTCGAGACGCGCACCAACAATCAGGGCAGTACGGAGTATGGGGTGGTGAAGTGCCGGTCGGACGAGGTGGAACGGAACTTCAGGCAATAGGTGCACATCAAAAAAAGTTTTGCCTGTGGTGCAAAGTCCGTTTGATGTATATCAAATGGGATTTGCAAGACAGGCAATTGTAGTTTATGCAGATTCAGAATAAGTAAAAAGCGTATTATAATCGGTTGAAATTCAATGGAACCAAACTACTGACATCCATATCCCACCGCGCCCGTGTACGACAAAACAGGATTTTCCGATTCCGTATCTTTGTACTACGGAAAAAGGGAGAGGAGCTGCTTCAAAACTCTGATAGAAAAATCATCCTGTCATTCAGAGGAGCTTGCGACGAAGAATCTCCTCCCTTCTCCCCTTATTTTTTAATTCTAAATTCTCAATTAACATGGCAGTACCATTTAAGAAAGTGGGTTATCGGAAAGACTCCAAAAACAAAGATTCCGAGATAGTTTTTCATCCGCGCCTTGTGACCATGGGCCAGACCATGACGCTGGACAGCATTGCGTACGAGATGAAAGAGAAGAGTTCCCTTTCCTACGGCGACATCAAGAGTGTGCTGACGAACTTCGTGGAAGCGATGCGTACGGCGCTGTACAACGGGCACTCGGTGAATATTCAGGATTTCGGCGTGTTCAGCCTTTCCGCCCGCTCTGCGGGTGTGGCGGATGTGAAGGATTGCACGTCCAAGAATATCCGGACGGTGAAGATAAACTTCCGCGCATCGAGTAGCGTAAAGCCGAACCTTATTTCCACACGTGCCGGGGAGAAGATTGAATTCCTCGATGTGCAGGCGGCGATAGACGGTGAAAACTCCGGTGGCGGCGGCAATGGCGGCGGTGGCGTGATTCCCGACGAGGGTGATAAGGAAGACCCGCTCGGATAGTAAACATCATCATTGATACTTGAACCAACATCATTATTCATACTAAAACCAATAACATAATGGCAACCAAATCAACCTGGTGGGACAAGTTCCTAAAAATAGTAATCGCAGTGGCATCCGCCGTTCTCGGCGCTTTGGGCGCGCACGCTATGCCTGCCTGATACCATGAGATCCATCAACCTCCTTGTTGTTCACTGTTCCGCCACGCGCTGCGACCGCAGCTATACGGAAGATGACCTGACAACAGACCACCTGCGCCGGGGCTTCTCCGGCGCAGGCTACCATTTCTATATCCGCAAGAACGGCGCTATAAAGTCCCTGCGCCCGATAGAGCTCCCCGGCGCGCACGCCCGTGGGCATAACGCCCATTCCCTCGGCATCTGCTACGAAGGCGGCATTGACGAACATGGCCGCCCCTGCGACACCCGCACCCCCTTCCAGAAGCATTCCCTCCGCGTGCTCGTGATGCTGTTGCTTCGCGACTACCCCGGCAGCCGTCTTTGCGGTCATCGCGACCTGAGCCCCGACCTCGACTCGGACGGTGAGATAGAACCCGAGGAGTGGGTAAAGCAGTGCCCCTGTTTCGACGCCTCCTCGATTCTTCGGGAACCTCCTCCTCCCAATCCGGCGAGCCTGTGATGCGCGCGCGTACGCACGCCCGCATATATTATAATGTGCCGCCCTTTCTTCCTGTTCCGCCGGCGTTTAGAAAATATGCTTTACAACACATTTATCAATCAGCGAGTTACGAAAAAGTTTCAATTTTTATTGTAAAAAGAGCCGGATATATTTGGCTCATATCTTTAAATCCCCTACTTTTGCATCCGCTTTCGAGAACGGGAGCGGCGATAGATTGACATTCTGACAGAAACGGAGTAAGAACCCTTACTTTTTTCTTTTCCTTTGAGGCTGTTTCTTTCGAAACTTCCTCCTTTGAAAAGAAAAATGAAAAAAAACTTCCGATTTATTTGGAAGATATGAAATAAAGTTCTTACCTTTGCACCCGCTTTCAAAAAGAAAGCAAGCGTTGATTGAAATACTTTTTACAAGGCGGGCGGTAACGGCATTCCTTTTCTTTGTTCTCCCTTTCGCAAGAGAGACGACGAGAAAAAGAAAAAGAAAAAAAACTTCCGAAAATATTTGGAAGATATACTTAAAAGTCCTTACCTTTGCATCCGCTTTTGAAAAAGAAGAGCAACCGAAAAAGAAGCGATCTTTGAAGAGATTTACATAAACAATACAAGTAGTACAAGAGCAAG
>OHAB01000590.1_pt1 | contig 31676 bp, 28 predicted proteins | sample 1577031 | NCBI WGS metagenome assembly OHAB01 (sample SAMEA3541477, study PRJEB24748) | human gut metagenome | biome: human gut; feature: human-associated habitat; material: faeces | place: China | collected 2012 | reverse complement strand
AGGTCTGGAAAGAATACGAGCGTATTCAGTCGGATATCTTCGACCATTTGCTGGCAATGGTTCCGAAGTTCGATTTGAAGGTTTATCAGTATTCGGACTAATTCATCATTTGCATCATAGAGGACATGGAGAAATAGAAGTTCGGAACTCTTGTTTGATAATTTAATTTATGAAGCTATGATGAGGCGTTATATTTCTCATCGTAGTGAGAATAGTCTCTTGTCAGAGTATGCTGTAGCGGCGTTTGTACTTCTCTGATAATGGTTGACTATCTTTATTTGTAATAACCTGATAATATTGGCTACTATCGTTTGCCATAATTAATATACAATCAATTCAAAGTCTGTGTAGATAGGAAGATGGTCACTGATGCCTCCTTGATATTTCATTCCCTTATAAGTGCGGAAAGGTTCTTTGTCACCATATTTTTCGTCGTCTTTCAGTAAAAAAGGGAGAAGGCATACATTTGCTTTTTCTTCGCTAGTGAAAAAGTGATTTGATTGATTTAATAGCGTGCCTGATACAATCAAGTGGTCGAGTAATCCCCATTCACCACGAAATTTGTAAGAACCGAAGTTTTTTGATTTTGCTTTTCGGGCAAGTAGATGATATAGTTTTAGTGAGGAGGGGGTAACTGTTGAGGCGTTGGCGGAGTCGGTTGTTGAAGCTAGGTCATTGGTTTTAACAGGAGGCGCTTCGGCTTTCAGTATTTTCAGAATGGACTGATTCGTCGGGTAATCGTTGAAATCCCCCATGATAATGGCTTGCGGATGAGAACGAATATTCATAATGCTATCGACTTCCGTACGCAGTATGTGAGCTACATATAAACGATAAGGTTCCGATTCTTTGGCTCCACCCGAACGGCTGGGGAAGTGGCAGACAAATACGTCGAGTGTATCTCCCGCCAGTAGAAGCCCGCTGACGTGTAGCAAATCTCTTGTCGGACGGTGCTGCTTAAACGGAGGAATGGAGATGGAACGGGAAGATAATAGTTTGAATAGATCCCGTTGATAAAGCAAGGCTACGTCAATTCCTCTTAAATCAGGGGAGTTGGTCATTACATAACGATAGCTGAGCTCTTTTAAAGGAGAACGACGGGTAAGGTCACGAAGCACTGTATCATTTTCTACTTCACATAATCCAACTAATGCGGGAGGATTCCATTCGCCAATAGCAGTAATTACACGGGCAACATCAGCCAGTTTTTTCTTATATCTGCTATAATTCCAATGACGTATCGCATCGGGAAGATATTCATGATCGTTCTTCAGACTGTCGTGGTGTGTGTCGAACAGGTTTTCTATGTTCCAACTTACAACACGGAAAGAGATTCTTTCTTGTTGAGAGGAGGCTTGTCTGCCGTGAACCTCTTGTGCAATGATATTGGAAGGAGCGAGGAAACTTACACCTGATAAAATCATAGTAAAAAAGAGTACGATAACAGCTATTCTTTTTTGACTGTTACCATACTCTTCTTTATGTTGACTTATTTGCCCGCTACTTCTTGGCAGGTACATGTGCCAGGATGTCCAACAGGTGTTTCCAGAACTTTTCTACAGTAGGAATAAGCATTCGTTCGTCAGGAGAATGAACACCTGTCAGTGTCGGTCCGAAAGAGATCATATCCAGCGTTGGATATTTATCAAGGAACAGACCACATTCCAATCCTGCATGGATGGCTTTAACTTTCGCATCTACACCAAATAAGCGTTTGTATGATTCAACTGCTACTTCGAGGATGGCCGAATGTGGATTCGGTTTCCATCCCGGATAACCTTCTCCGAAAGTAACATTGGCTCCTGCCAGTTGGAATACGGCGCGAACCGTGTTCGCCATATCGTTGCGTGCGGACAGTATAGAACTTCTCTGACTGGTTTCAATGCGGATGATATGGTTGGGCTTCATCTTGACAGATGCCAGATTGGTAGAAGTTTCCACCAGTCCGGGAATATCCTGACTCATGGCATATACACCGTGAGGAGCTGCATACAGAGCTTTTAATAAACGGGTAGTAGTATCCTGGTCGATAGCCATTTTGCGTGGAGTTTCCGATTCGAGAACCAGCTTTAAGTCAGGCTCTACAACGGATAATTCGTCTTCCATTTCGCTGGTGAAAATATTCAGTTCGGTGCGGACATCATGCTTGGCGTCTTCGGGAACAGCACAGATGGCATAAGCCTCGCGGGGAATAGCGTTGCGCAGGTTACCACCGTTGATTTCACATAGGTACAGATCGTGTCTGGCAGCCATGCGTGAAAGGAAACGGTTCAGAATTTTGTTGGCATTGCCACGTCCCAGGTGAATGTCGCCACCGGAGTGACCGCCTTTCAACCCTTTCACTTCCACCTTGAAGAAGAAATATCCGGCGGGAACTTCCACTTCCTTATAAGTAAATTCTGCAACGGAGTCAATACCTCCGGCACATCCGATAAAGATTTCCCCTTCATCTTCCGAATCGAGGTTCAGAAGGATGTCACCGCTCATAAAACCTTCTTGCAGGGCAAAAGCTCCGGTCAGTCCGGTTTCTTCGTCTACGGTAAACAGGCATTCCAGCGGACCGTGCTCAATGCTGTCGTCAGCCAGAATAGCCAGCTCGGTAGCTACACCGATACCGTTGTCGGCTCCGAGGGTTGTGCCTTTGGCTTTCAGCCATTCACCGTCAATTTCCGTTTCGATGGGATCGGTGAGGAAGTCGTGTTGAACATCGTTATTCTTTTCGCACACCATGTCGATATGCGATTGCAGAACGACGGTTTGAAGATTTTCTTTTCCCGGAGTAGCGGGCTTTTTAATCAATACATTGCCGGCTTCGTCCACCTTGGTTTCCAGATTATGTTTTGCTCCGAATGTCTTCAGGTAGGCAATCATTTTCTCTTCCTTCTTCGAAGGGCGTGGCACTTGGCAGATTTCTTCGAAATACTTGAATACGCCAGCCGGCTTTAAGTCTTTTTTTTCCATGCTGTTTCTATTTTATAATAGGAATAGAAGGGTTGTTTTCGCTTCTTCTATTGCTAAATATGGTTAATTTGATTGACTTATCTGAACTCATATCTCATTAAAGCCTATCTTTGCACTCACAAAATTAATAGAAATGGTTGAGACTATACTGATAACTTTGTTAATAGTTGCTATTTCCCTGGTATTATTAGGGGTGAAAGTATTCTTTACGAAGGGTGGGAAGTTCCCGAATGGTCACGTGAGTGGGAATAAAGCGTTGCGTCAGAAAGGAATCGGATGCGCACAGTCGCAAGATCGCGAAGCACAAAAGAAGCCGCGTTTTTCTATTAACGAGTTGGAAAAAGCCTTGAACGATAGTATGAATTAAATTTATTAAAAACAATACTTATTAATTATGAATAGAATGAACTACCTCATGAACGGTTTGGCTGCTCTTGCGTTTATCGTTTTATTTTCACAATGTGCTGGCAAAACTGACAATCAAACTACCAATGCTCCGGCTCAGGCTAATGCCGAACTGTCAGGAATGAAAATTGCCTATGTTGAAATAGATACGCTGCTTGCCAAATACAATTTCTGTATTGACTTGAATGAGGCGATGGTAAAGAAGAGCGAAAACGTTCGTATGACATTGAATCAGAAGGCTACCTCTTTGAACAAGGAAAAGCAAGATTTTCAGAAGAAAGTTGAAAACAATGCTTTCCTGTCACAAGATAGAGCGCAGCAAGAGTACAACCGTCTGGTGAAGTTGGAACAAGATTTGCAAGAGTTGAGCAACAAACTTCAGAATGGTTTGATGGAAGAGAACAACAAGAATAGCTTGCAGTTCCGCGATTCTATCAACGCTTTCCTGAAAGAATATAATAAGACTCACGGATATAGCCTGATCTTCAGCAACACTGGTTTCGATAACCTGCTTTATGCTGACAGCACTTTCAATATTACAAAAGAAATTGTTGACGGGTTGAATGCAAGATATTCACCAGTGAAGAAATAAATGATATAAAACTGTTCCGTTCTTTATAAAAGGACGGAACATTATCGAATTAAAAAAAGTGATGCCTGTTCAAGACTGAAAAGCTATGAACGGGCTTTTTTTATGACCTTTCTTTTTCTTCTTCCTGTGGAATACGGAAAGCGGTGTAAAGTTCGAGGATGGCAGCAACTGTGAGGCAGGCAATCCATTCATTGCCTCGTGTGGTAAACATAAAGGCTCCGGTCAGGATAAGTGCCAGTGCGCCGAATATCTGCTGAATACGCAGGCGTTTCAATGTTTTGCTCTTTCCTTTGACGGGTGTGTTCACTTGTGCCAATGCGATACATCCGGCTCCAACAGTATATATGTAAGGAGCGTATATCCATCCGGTAATAAACACAGCTGCTCCGGTGAGAGCCATTATGGCGCCTGCGGTGAAAAGGGCGGGTACTAATTGTTTCATTCTTTAATCTTCAAAAACGTAAATATCTTCGTTGGGTTTCTTCATCAGATACTTTTCACGGGCGATCTGTTCGATGGCGTCCGGATTGGTACTTATTTCGTTGAGACGTTTGGTGTTCTCTTCGTAATCTGCCCGGTACTTTTCTATCTCTTCTTTCAACTGGCTGATTTCCCGTTCATATCCGAAACGACGAACCAGGCTGTTCTCGTCCAGAAAGCCAATGATAACAGCAAATGCAACGACCGTAATGAGGTACTTGCGTCTGCATATGAAACTCCAGATACTGATTAGTTTACCCATAATTTCTCCTTTTAATATCTGCAAAGATAAAACTAATAACTTAAAAACTTATCGCTTCGGCTTCAAAACTTCTCTCTTTATCCCTTATTACTTATCACTTTTTTTGTGTACATTTGCAGAATAAGCGAAATTTCAAAAACAGAGAGAATCCCGGATATGGAAAACTATATTGTTTCAGCCCGTAAATACCGTCCGTCCACGTTCGAATCGGTGGTGGGGCAGCGGGCGTTGACTACTACGCTGAAAAATGCAATTGCTACCCAAAAACTGGCTCATGCTTATTTGTTTTGCGGACCGCGCGGGGTAGGAAAAACGACTTGCGCGCGTATCTTTGCCAAAACCATTAATTGTATGACGCCTACCGCTGACGGAGAGGCTTGCAATCAGTGTGAGTCATGTGTAGCTTTCAACGAACAGCGGTCATATAATATTCACGAACTCGATGCTGCTTCTAATAACTCGGTGGATGACATTCGCCAGTTGGTGGAGCAAGTGCGTATCCCGCCACAGATTGGTAAGTATAAGGTATATATCATCGACGAGGTGCACATGCTCTCGGCATCTGCTTTCAATGCGTTCCTAAAAACGCTGGAAGAACCTCCCCGTCATGCGATTTTTATTCTGGCTACGACGGAGAAGCATAAGATTCTTCCTACCATTCTTTCACGTTGTCAGATTTATGACTTTAACCGGATAAGCGTGGAAGATACGGTGAATCATCTGTCGTATGTTGCTTCGAAAGAAGGAATCACGGCAGAGCCGGAAGCGCTGAACGTGATAGCCATGAAGGCGGACGGTGGTATGCGTGATGCATTGTCTATCTTCGATCAGGTGGTTAGTTTCACCGGAGGAAATATCACCTATAAGAGTGTGATTGATAATCTGAACGTACTTGATTATGAATATTATTTCCGTCTGACGGATTGCTTCCTCGAAAACAAGGTGAGCGACGCATTGTTGCTTTTCAATGATATATTGAATAAAGGTTTTGACGGAAGTCACTTTATTACCGGATTGTCGTCTCATTTCCGTGACTTGTTGGTCGGGAAAGACCCGGTGACATTGCCTTTACTGGAAGTGGGAGCGAGCATACGCCAACGTTATCAGGAACAGGCGCAGAAATGTCCGTTACCTTTCTTGTACCGGGCTATGAAGCTGTGTAATGAGTGCGATTTGAATTACCGCATCAGCAAAAATAAGCGTTTGCTGGTAGAACTGACCTTGATACAGGTTGCACAGCTTACCACCGAGGGGGATGACGTGAGTGGTGGGCGTGGCCCTAAGAAGACTATAAAACCCGTATTCACTCAGCCTGCCGCAGCACAGCAGCCGCAGGTAGCTTCTGCCACTCAGGTTCAGCAGGCTCCAGTTCATTCGTCTCCGTCTTCAGTTACAACACAGGCTGCTAATGGCACTACTGCCCAGCATCCGCAGGCTTCTGCGGCTGTGCAACCGGGAGCACCGGCTTCTCCTGGTGCGGCTTCGTCTGCTCCGTCACAAGGAGCGGGAGTTGCTCAGACTGCCAAGGAAGAACGAAAAATTCCCGTGATGAAGATGTCCAGCTTGGGGGTATCTATCAAGAATCCGCAGCGTGACCAAGTATCGCAGAATGCGACTACAACTTATGTTCCTAAGGTGCAACAACCGGAAGAGGATTTTATTTTCAATGACCGGGATTTGAATTATTATTGGCAGGAGTATGCCGGCCAGTTGCCGAAAGAACAGGATGCTCTTGCAAAACGTATGCAGATGCTCCGTCCGGCGTTGCTTAACAACTCAACGACTTTTGAAGTGGTGGTTGATAATGAGTTTGCTGCAAAGGATTTTACAGCTTTGATTCCCGAATTGCAGGATTATCTTCGCGGCAGACTGAAGAACAGTAAAGTGATGATGACAGTGCGGGTAAGTGAGGCAACAGAAACAGTACGTCCTGTGGGACGTGTCGAGAAATTCCAGATGATGGCTCAAAAGAATCAGGCATTGATGCAACTGAAAGATGAGTTCGGGCTGGAATTATATTAATGTACTTACTTCTATCAGATTACCATCCGGATCTCTGAAATAAATACTCCGGATGGCACCCTGCGCACCTCGACGCTGGACTATACCGACTTCTATTTCTATTCCTTTGGATTCTACTTCGACTTTTATTTCCTCTATGTTTCCTTCTGTCAGTAGACAGATGTCCGCACTTCCGAAAGCAGGATGCTTGGCAGCAGGAAGGAACTGTGCTTTTCCTACGTGAAGATTGATTTTCTGATTACCGAACTTGACGGCAAAGCGTTGGTTGCTTGTATCGGCTTCCATTCCCAGGACTTCTGTGTAGAAATGTAGGCTTTTATCTATATCGGACACCGGTATGACGATATGGTCGATATTCTTGATTTTCATATCAATGTAGGCGTTGATTCATGCGGTCTTCATATCCGTCTGAAGGTTTTCTTCCCGGCATGACAATCCACAAGATAATATATATAATCACTCCGGCGAAAGCAGTGAAGAATGTAGCCAATATATATACTATTCTCAATAAAGTAGCATCCCATCCGAAATATTCGGCTATTCCGGCACATACACCTGCAATCATTCGATTGGAAGAGCGGGTTAATTTCTTTTCATTTTCCATGATATACTATGTTCTTTTAATGCAAATGCTACACAAATATAGAGAATATATTTCGTTTATGGGTTAAACGGAAAGATTTATGTATTATTTGTTAGCATTTTAACTTACTTAATTGGGGGTCAACAATAGACCAACAACAAGGAATATTAGGTAGGATTTAGCATGATTTGCTCTCTAAGATGCCTATTTCCTGAAAGCAGAAAACCCTCATAAGTATTTAACTTACAAGGGTTTTTGTTGGGTGGAAGACCGGACTCGAACCGGCGACATTCAGAACCACAATCAGGCATAGTAACACCCTTATCTTTAATAGTTGTTAGTTTGTTAATACTTTCTCTTAATTGGTTATAGAACAACTATAGACCAACAATGGTAGCATTACTATTATGCTAGCATCATACTACCAATAGCACTTGGAGTGTGCTAAGTTTCTTCCTTTTGTTTCATAACTAAATCAGTTTAAAGTGTTATCTCAATAGGTTTAAATCTGATTTGTGTATCAATGAAGTAGAGTTTATCATCAATACCATACAGCACATTATTAGGTACTGCATCAAAAACCTCATATTCTGCATTGTGATATTCATCCTCATAGACCATTTCAAAGCCTAATGCTTGCATGTGTTCTGCTATTTCTTCCTCTGTAGCTTCTCTTTTAGCTCTGACATAAGGTTGAACTAACACAGCACAAAACTCATATTGACTGTTATAAGCAAAGCCAATCATCTGATAAGTGACATTGCTAAAGAATAGGTTATGAGCTTCTATCCTAATGAAGAAGTTCTCAAGGTCTTCACCTGCATACTCAAAGTTGTTTAATTTGAATACAACATCTTCATGCCCTGTGAATACTTCATTTTCTCCCCCTTTACTAAGGTAAGATAAGGGGAGAGAGTTAATGTTAATCCATAAGTTATGTTGAGTAGCAAATAGTTTTAGCTCTTCAATTTGCCTTCTCTTATAGCCTTCTGCTGGTTCAACATTTCCTGTTGCTTCTTTTTCTCTTCTAATGAGATTGGCTGCTTCTGCCAAGAGGCTATTGACTTGAGAGTGCTCTCTATCCATTGCTTGTGGAATTCATTAATATAGGTTCTTTCCATGCTTTAATCATTTAAAGTGGTTGATGCAAATGTAGTAAATCAGTCTGATTTATCCAACATTACACTTCTATTTATTTAGAACACCTTCTCTATAGATGAGATGTAGCTATAATGGTAAGGATAACCATAACATAAGTCTTATTGCTTTCATAATTATTCTTTTTTCTTCATTTTAAGATACACCTTGTTGTCTTTTGTTATTATAAGCACTGGAGAATACTCATTAAATAGTGATACTTTTGGATGAAAGTCACCCTCATCATAGTTATTCTTTTCCATAAATAGCATTATATAATCTCTGGCATTATCTATAATAACTCTAGCTGTAAGTTCAGGACTTTTGTAATCCATATATGAAAGTTTATACCCTTTATCTTCAACAGAACTTAGATCTACTATATACTTTATTTCAAGAGGTACTATTTTAGCTATATAATTTTGAGTATCTGATGACCCCTGATGGTTATATAGTATAATTGCTGTTACTACAAGTCCTATTGCTAATATTATAAGGAGTATTGTTTTTCTTATTTTATTCATAATTGCTTACTATTAGTTTGTTGAAATTAATCACCCACTTGTTCTCCAGTAGAAAGTCAGTACCAAGTAGTCCTTGTACTTGTATTCCACTTTCATCCTCAATGCTTTTAAAAGCATCCAGTAAGGGTCTTACACAGAACTTGGGCTTATATATCTGACCTTCAAAGTTAAAAGGCAGAGTAACTATGTCTACCTTGTGCTTAGTTCCTTCAATTCCACTGATACAATAGTCACCAACTGGCTCTACTATATCTTTGAAATATTCTACTACAGTACTGTCTATCAGACTACAGGTGCTTCCAGTATCTAAGATGAAGCAGAGCTTTTTGTTATTTACTTCAACAGGTATTGTAGGTAGACCTGTTTGGGTTAATCCATAAGATAAAGAGTGTAGAAACATGTTCATTAGTAGTATGCTATAATTTCCCTGTTATCATCCATATGCACTCTGTTAGCAGCTTCCTTTCTTTCCATTCTTCTTTTTTGTCTTGTATTCTTTCCATTGCTCCTCCAAATAGATTTGGAATTCAGGGTCACTATTGCTTATAATATTCATAGGATTATAGCTATCATTCATATACTCTTTATATTTACAGTACTTCCTAAAACATTCATGTTCAAACTTTTCTCTTTCTTTAGCCTCTGCATACTTCTCGTCAGACTTACTGTTCCACCAGATATAAATCACCCAGAATAATATGAAACATATTATAAACCCAAGAAAACTATCATTTGAACTATGTTCCTCATAGAAATCATTGCTTAGTCTACCTCTGTAATCTAGTAATAGAAAGCATGCTACATTGTACATCATGTCCATTTGTATTAGTTTGTTGTATATTGTTATTTCCCCATGATAGATTGCATTATACTCATGGCCAGTGCTCCAAGTATTAATGAAATCCATAGTTCAGCACTGCACCAGATGCTTTTCCTTTTCAAGTTGAGCTTCTTCTTGACCTCAAGGGGAAGTTTCTCCATTTCAGTCTCATTTAGCTTTTCCAGTACTTCATCAGCTACAGCCTTTAGTGCCTGTTCTGTCATTCCATTGAGCTGTTCAATGGTTAATGTTTGTAGTTCTTCTTTGTTCATATTACTTGAGTTTAAGTGAGTTAATCATTTTGTCTGCAATTACTTTTTGTTTACTGTACTTTGTTGCATCTGTTGTTGCAGTAATGATAAAGGTTGTGTTATCCTTCTTTTTTACTATGTATTGTATGCCATGCAACTTGTACCCCTGAATGTTAAAGGTGTAGTCTATCACACTCCCTTGACAGTTGTTTATGTAGATGTCATCATTCTGTCCTAGTAGGTGATAACTGTCCATTATTTGCTTATTTTGGGCTATTGTGTTCTGGGCTAAATAAGAGGTAGGTTCACTCCATTTCTTTTTGGAAACAATGATGTTAATATTAGGTCTAAAGTCATGGTCATTCTTCAATTTCTCCATAATCTGAACAGAGACAGTTGTATTACCAGTTACTTGGTTATCATCCTGAACTATCTGCCATGTGGTAGGGTACTTTATAGAGAAGTACTCATTTGAGTATTGCTTGTTTAGAGAAGGATCAGTTGTAGCTTTGATACTCTGATTGTTGGTATCACTGTTGCTTGAAATCATATAATGTATTCCATCTGTGCCTAACTTTCTCAACATAATATCATAGTCATGAAAGTTGTACTCCTTAGTACTGGATATGTCCCCAATTACAGTAAGAGGATTACAGGACATTAGCCAAGCATCCATAGCTTTCAATGTTTCACTATTCTTATCATGTAATATGACACTGGAAGACTGAATTTTGATGTAACCTTTTAACACATATACTTCCATCATCATGTCAGTAGTTTCTGCCCTATATAACTTCATTCCAGACTTCAAAGTCTTGATATATGAGTAATAACTCCTATCAGCAAATTCACTCCATTTGGTATTTAAACTATGCTGAATAACTCCCTTCTTGAAACCTTTGACTTCTGCCTCTTTGATAAGTTCTTCATGGGTTGCCACTGAATCATCAATCCCAATGTAATCTGTTACTTTGTTTCTAGTTCCATTACTATTATTGATAACACAAAGTGATGTAATGGTGGTAATGGCAGTGATTACTACAACTGCTATCCAATTTTCTTTCTTCATATATATTCCTTTGTAGCCATACTACAAAGAAGGTGTGAGCCTAACCTTATTGGGAGTCCAAGGTATTACCACATACCTACAATCACACAATATAAGGGAAGCCCACACCTAATGGTATGAGTATCCACTACTTACTGCTGTGATTGTTAGTCTTCAAGGTGGTAATTTTAGGACTGTCACAAGTAAGAAGCAAACACTTCTTTATCTAATATGTCTTGTTAAACTTCTATTTCATTAGTTGTCATTTAGTTGATACAGCTACAAAGATAGAACTTTCTAGTCATACTTCAATCATCTGACTATCATAAATTGATAGGTTTCAAGTCATATTAGTACCATAGGTGTAGGCTATATCCTTATAATACAAAGATAGGCTTAATTATTCATTTTCTGTATGCCCAATTGACAAATAGAGCACCAGTAACTATCAATATAAGCCACTGTAATATCATATCTAATGCTGTCATATATACACAAGTTAAAGCCCCAGTCCATGATGAACTAGGGCTATCAACAACAATAAAAACACATAGTAAGAGGTATATAACCTCTTAATCTTTAAGTATCATACTTGTGAGGACAAACCCCACTAGAATCAAGATTATCTCACACATAATTCAATCGACATTTAATTTAATCTAACTTACCAACTATTGCTATAATTCATGTTTACATACTTCACCGAACCTCAAGTGATTAAGTAATTATAGCAGTACATCTCTTTACCCTGTAATCAAATACCCTCAACCTGTATTAGAAGAGGCAGTCAACCTCTATAAAACTATCCCCTGATTTGCCATTCTACATCACTTACTTTGTATATATAATATGCAAGAAAGTGAGGCAGGAGAAATTTCCCATCATAATGGTATAATAACAGCAGAGGGGAATGGATTTAATATAAGGTAGAATATTGTAGACCTTAGAAGGTTAAGTATTTATAGTTTTCCTTCATCATGATAGGAGTAGTATTCCTTCTCTGGACTTAAGATTATATGGTCTGCTACATGAATCTCCATGAGTTCAGCCACCTTCCTTACTTTTTCAGTCAAAACATCATCCAAAGTACTGGGTTTCATGCTTCCAGAAGGGTGATTATGTGCCAATATTACCTGTGTTGCATTAGCCAATAAGGCAGCTTGTAATATCAACCTTACATCTACATAAGTTGCAGAGATTCCACCTTCTGAAATAGGTACTATACCCAGTACTTTGTTAGACTGATTAAGCAGCACTACTTTAAAACTTTCCTTGTATTCTATTGTGTCATCAGGGAAGTACTTTGTCAATAGTTCATAGACATCCAGTGAGCTATTTATCTTGTATCTAGTTGATGATTTGACATTGCTTTTATAGCTCAATTGAACCTCTGCTACATTCAATATACTGTCCATAAGATGCACTAATTAATGAACCAACTATATTTATTTTCACCATATAAAGCCTTATTAAGTCCTTCTGCCAATTGGGTGGCATTAAGTGACCTGTCCAAGAAGTTGTCAATGTAGCTACTTTTATTAGCTCCAGTTAGTAAGTTGTACACATTCCACATGCTAATTTCCCTGCTGTCCAAAAGGGTGCTAAAGTTATCATCATTGTAATATGCTTTGGCAACTAATCCTATCTGGGTATCAGTCATTAGCATCTGTGGTAACTTCTTCTTCTGGTCTACAGGCAAGAACTGATATAATCTACATCTACCTAAGAACTGGGCAAACTGGGATTCTCTCATATAGGTATCCTTGTAAGCTGACATATAGTACAGATGCTTGGCTATGTTGTATTCTTGGAACAGCCTCATCACTGCATTCAATAGTTCAGCAGTACTCATAACCTTTAATTCTGACCTGTAACCATCTGTTGATACACACATGTTACAGCAGACTAAATTTTTGAAGCCAATGAATACCTTGAATTTCTCTGCACCCTTCTTGCTGTACAGATTCATGTGATTATAAGCTCTTACTCCACCTATGGTTAAATTCAGTCTGTTACCTGCAATATCCTCATATATGGTAGGTATTTCAAAACAGAACATCATTCTTTCAAAGTAGATGGTCTTGTCTGACTCCAGTAGTTGATTCACAGGTTTATGAATAGCCTCTGGTACTCTACCTTTGATGACATGGCTTACCCTGATAGAAGGTTCATCTATTCTCTCATTGGAGAACACCTTATTAGCTGCTTCCCATACAGTTTCAATGAAACTGGAGTGTGATATAGTAACCTCATTGTCCTTAGAGAACACAGGTGTAATACATTCCTCTTTAAGGTACTGCATAGTAACTTCCTTTGTATTAGCCTCAATAAAAGGTAACTTATTACCTTCTCTGGTGCTTAATGGCTCAACTTCTACAGGATTTGTTGATATAATGCCTGTGTTGATGATTTCTATTGGCTCAACTGTTTGAATATAAGGGTTATTTACCTTATTTATATTAGGGTATATCAGATTAGCTCTGACTGGCTGCAACTGCATTATTTCCATATCTAATGTAATTAGGGGTGTAGTTAATAGTTGGTTGATTCTTTTGTACCTGAAGTGCTGCTTTCTTCTGCATGAAGTCTGATGTTAACTGTTGATACCATTCAGGAAATTGATGATAGATGGCAGTCAGTTCTTCAATGGTTTTACTGCTGTTAATCTTACTCCTTATCATCTCCAGATTGACACCATCATTACACCAGTCAAGTATTATCTGACCTGTAGCAGGTGTAATGGTAAAATCAGGCTTACCTATGAACAGGTTTGTCCTATCTTTAGATGCAATAGTCTGGTGCTTCATATTAATATCAAATACTATGGTAAACTCATAATCTATACCATCTCTCATGACTGCTTTTAGTCCTACTTTCTCTGGTATCATCTTGCCATTCTTCTCACTTAGAACATAGTCCTGTTTGCATCTCATAGTGCATATAATATGGCTTCCAGACTGCAATACTTTCTGCATAAAAGCATTGATTCTGGGTGTCACCTTCTGCCAATTAGTGAAGCTGTTACCTTGTAATCCTGCATGGTACTCAAGCAAGGTATCCCAACACTGTGAGATGCTATCAATTATAATAACTTCCATGCCTGCACCTTCACAAACTTCAATAGCCTGTATGTAGGTTTCAGGTGTAAAGTTATCACTTAGACTTAATACATTATAAGCACCTAAGTGAGCATAAAGGTCTGCACTTCCATGTTCACTATCAATGATGGCTATCTTAGTCCAGTCATTACATAGACCATAAGCCAGAAGCAATGCAGAGTAGGTCTTACCTGAACCTGCACAGCCTTGTAGAGCAAGCTTAATCTTAGCCTGCTTTTTGGATGAAACTCTTAAGTTCAACATATCTGAATAGGATTAATTGTTATACACAGTCTATAAAGAAAAAAGGAAGCAAGTTCTAATAAACTTGCCTCCTTGAGGTCTACATTGACACCCATCATAGAGTTGCCAGTGTCATAGCTCCACCTTCACCTCTTTGATGCAGCATATAGAACATATCACCTGTATCAGGTGAGCATACTTGAGAGATAACAGGATTGGTTACCTCTCCATTGATGAACTTGTCACTAACTGCACCAGTTTCACAGCCATAGACAAAGAAGCACTTACCTGTGTGGGGATTCTGCTTAATCTCAATCTTGTTGACTCCCTTTTGGGTTTTGAACTCATTCACTGTCACTGTCTCTAAGAACTTTAACTTTTCCATAATCTTGTAATTTTATTGTTGTGCAGACAGACCATTCTGCTGCTGTTGATTCAGTTGCTTTGGTGGGGTAATGAGCTAATTGTAATGAGTTCACAATGTGAATCCAATAATCCCCAATATGCACAGGGGGGATATCCCACTCTTAAGGTCTGGGGTGGGTGAAAGTGTGACTTAGAGTGCACTTATAGGTATAAAGTTTGCAGAAATTGAAAATAAAAAATTAAAATTATCTGGAGTACAGTATAGTAGGAGCAGTAGGGACTGCTATACATTAGTTATGTACAGATATAGAAAGCCCCTGCCTTCTGGTGTGAAAACAGGGGAATAAGTATACTCTCTATCTTATGCTTAGAGTCTTAGTTAGTGTAAGTATTGAGGATGCCCAACTTGGCTTAAGTTCCATTGTTCTTCTTTGAGAGTTGGGAGTATCCCTATTGCATTGGTTAACTCCTCTTGCATGATACCTTTCACCCATTCAACATGTTCAGTAGTTGTAGCAATGGAATCATGGATAGTAAATACAGGAACTTGATGATTGCCTTCTTCCCATATTCTTTTGCAGCATCTGTGGAGAATGATTTCACTTTCTATTGATTGCAGTAGGCAGGCTAAAGCAGCATGGTTGTTCCTTTTGGTTAATGCTATTAGTGCATATATTTCGGGGTAAGTATTGTCAAATAGTCTCTTGAGGATTGCTCCTTGTTGATGGTAGTATCTATTCTTTGAGAAGAATACTATTAGCATCATGGTTTTGACACTCTTCTTGTCCAATGTGGTATTCCTCCTGCTATTAACCAGACTCATAATGTGGTCATATACTCTACCTTCAGAGGCTATTTGCTTATACTCCTGAAGTGCTTCTACTGCCAATGAACTTACATAATCTTTAATCTCTACAAGGTGCTCTTGAGGGAATAAGGACTGGATATTAGTTGGAAGTGTTCCTATGTTCAAAGTGGCATTAGAGTCTTGCTCCCAAAATAGAGGATTGAACAACAGACACAGTAAGTAAGGCTGACTGTTGGCTATATCAATGCCTACTAGAGGCTGTTCATCATACAAGAGAAAGTTCCTATAGTCTTTCTGAATGTTAGTTATAACAGAGTGCAGTCTGTGAACATTAGTATCAATCTTGGCTTTATAATCACAGCTAGCTATGGACTCTATGTTTTGTATTGCAGCATTATACTGGCTTCTGGGATACTTCTTGCAAAAGTTATTTCTACTCCTGCACCATCTGTCTTTGTTGAAGTCCCATGATTCATAACCTCCTCTGAACTTATCTGCCATCATTTGGTAAGCATATTGTCTGGCTAGGTCTGCATTGATTGTTAATAGTTTTTGTTCATACCAATGTGATAGATAAGGATACTCCAGTAGATGATTAGATGTAAACTTGCCTGAGAACTCATTGAATACTTCTTGAGGAACAGCTTCCACTTGAACTGCTTGTTCTCTAACTGACTGATATACATACTTGACCAGAGGAACACTATCATAAGCAGGAGCAAACTTGTAACCTTTAGACTTCTCATCCTTGATATATTGGTTATCAGTGATTAGTATTCCTGTCTTTATAAGGTAATCAAGATAGCTTAGATAGTCCTTGAAGAAGTGCCTAAGGTACTTTGCATTGATTGATACATAACCTTCTTCATCTATAGAATCCTTCTTGATAGAAGGAATAGAGCTAATTAATCCCATGATATAAATCAACCTCTCTATGTCAAAGTAAGCACCTAGTGTACCAGTGCTGGTAACAGTTTTAATATGTCCGTGGTCATTAACAAACTTGTGGTCAGTAAGAGGATATTGCTCTAAATGTGCATTTAGGTCAAGGTTCTCTGGTATGAGAGCAAAGTAACCACTATGTTTAATGTTAATAGGCAAAGCTGAACCTATTCTCTTACCAGAAGGTTGAGAAGCAATTACCCTAAGTAACTCTTGTTTAAATCCTTCCCAAACTATTTCAAACTCATTCCAATTCAAATTACTCATACTTATATCCATTATGATAGGAAATTTATAAAATAAATAACTTCAACAAATTGTTTTCCTTGGTAGCTATCCTACCAGTATGCTCTCTAAAGCCTCTAGGATTCTCACTTCTAATGATATACTTATTCCTAGATGTTCTATCAGTAGCATACATGTTCTTCAATAAGGCTACATACTTTCTTGGTTTCAGTACCTTGTGTAGATGATACTGAACTATGGGAGTCAGCTTATCTTGTATCTCATTTGCTGAATAACTTCTATTAAGGGTAAAGCTTCTTCTTATAGCAACTTTGAAAGGATGCTCTTCATCTAGTGCCCAGTACATGATTGTATTATTGAAGTTCTTGAAGACTAAACTGTTACTTGTTCTAATTTCCCATAGTTGATGTAGCAGACTATCAAGGTCAACATACCTATATAGCTTGATGAATCTCTCTAAGAATATCTTGGTTTTACTTCTGCAATGTCTAGTATATGAGTACAAGGTATTATCATTCAACTGTCCTGTGGTTGATAATGTTTTGATGTATTTTATGGCATCTTGGATATTGCTGTCTGTTAGTTTATTCTGTGCATCCTTATTGGTTTTCTCTATGATGTTTTGCTCTGGAGATACATCATAGTTCAGGGAGTTGTAGCTAATGATTTTAACCTGTTTCCTTAGTACTTCTTTCAGTGTTTCAGGCATAAAGTATGTGGAGTATAACTCTGTCCTTTCAATGATGTAGTCTATATTGAGGTAGGCAGGTACATCCTTTCCAGGTACATCCTTTCTAGTCAAGTTAATTAACTCATTCCCTGCAATTCTCTCCTGTGCTTTCTCTCTTATGGCTTCTTTGACCATTGCAAACAGATCAGTTAGGGTATGGTCACCTTGCATGATATCATCTGCTGATTCTATTACTTTGAGCACCTTCTTAGCTTTATGTAAGAGGGTGACTGCATAGCTATCCATACTTTCCATTACTGATACATATCCTAAGGTATTATATATGATAGTTTCACTTAGTACTCCATTATCCTTTCTGCATCTACCATGTATTTGTGTCATTCTATCTAAGGTCAACATTGAGTGGCTTCTTCTTACATCTGATACAGTGATTAGATGGTAACTATCCTCTATATCTATACCAGTGAAGTAGCAACAGGTGGCAAAGTTAATCCTAGTAGGTAAGGTATCATTGTCCCCCAATTTAGGTACAAAGTATTCTCCTGCTTCCTTTATGGATGCCTCACTACATAGGATAGCACATTCCTTTCTGGTTTCTTCATCTAGTGATGCTATAATGTTTCTTATCTGGAGTATGGAGTTATAGGCAATGAACACCTTCTCTTTAGGATGAGAGATAACCTTTTCTATGACAGCCTGTGTGATATTGTCTGTATGTAGTAGGTCTATATTTCTATGGGTATTGTATTGCCATGTTATAGGAAATCTACATTCAGTCTTTAAGTGTGGATTGCTGAACTCCTTCATAGTAGCTGTTACCATACATCTGTTCTTTGATGGGAACATAAAGTAGTAGTCAATCACATTCTCCAATTGAGGTCTAAAGTTGTTGTCAGTCTGGAGAACATCAATCTCATCAACCATAAGGAAATAGTCTTTGTAGTTCTCTTTTCCTATGATACTTAATAGTCTACCTAGACTATCTGCAACTACTAGAAGTTTCTTGTATCCACCTTTAGCCAAGTATTCCTCAATTTGCTGATTAGTGACCTTTTCCTTTTCACCTTTAATCTCACTACCTACATATAATGTATTAGGATGCTTTGAGTGTTTGCCATAAGCCAGAGCCTTAGTAGGAAAGACTATGATTGAGTTTCTCTTTGAGTTTATCTCAAGGGTGGTAGCTCCAATACCTGGTATCTTCTTGTCTACAATACCATGAGGCATCTTATCTATGAAGTCAGCCAGATTCCAGAAGGAGTCACCAACTTTTTCTCTTATTACTTCTGGTGCTCTGCCAAATAGTAAGTTATCCAAACTAGTTATTACTGTATCTTGAGGTATGGTTTTAATACCTGCTCCTTCTCCAATATACTCCACAGGTGCATCATGTAAGTCACCATAGGTATTAGGTACTACTTCTACTAGCTCTTTTGCCAGTTCATCTTCTTTGCTCATATCTCACTTAGTTTGTAGTTAGTATATAGATTGTAAGTGAACAAATATACTAAAGAGCCTCCATAATTCAATCAATTACAGAGGTTCTTTTATGTTAAACTTGTTTCACCTCTGGACAAGATAACTCACTATGGTTGCTAAATACATACTCAACTACCTTTCTGTTAGCTTCATTCTCTATCTTGAAGTCCCTTTCAATGTAGATGTCAGTAACCCTCATAGCCTCATCAATGTGGTTGAGTGCAGCATGAACTGTATACTTATCTATGCCTACCTTGTTAACAGCTAATGTAGCCCATGAGTGCCTTGCAGCATAGTACTCCAAATCATCAATTTTTAGTATCTTGCCAATCTGCTTTAACCCAAGATTGATGGCTCTGTTGAAGTTCTTGAAGGTAGAATAGAGGTGATAGAAGCAGAACACCTTCTTCTGGGTGTAATCTTCATACTTTCTCATTAAAGGTAATAGGATAGGAAGAACATCTACTTTCATTTTAGCCTTGTCAAGTCTCCTGTCTGTAGTCTTAGTCCTGTAATAAGTAATTGAACCACCTTCCATTTCAGTACAGTTGTACAAGTCAGCAGAGTTCATCCCTATTAGGCAGAAGGAGAGAATGAAACAATCCTTGGCTAAGTTGAAAGGACACAACCTTTCCCTGCCATTGGTATTGATGATATAAGGAAGTTCCCATATCTTCTTGATTAACTCTACTGATAATGCTCTCTTCCTGGTTGCTTCCTGTTTTGGTATCTCCAAATTCTCAAAAGGTGAATTAGGTATTCTAATGACATTCCTGTCATAGTCATTATACTTCTTCTTGGCTTCATTGAATAGATGTCTAATACTACTTGTGTATAGTGATACCATTCTGTTAGAGGGTATTCTTTTGCCTTTCTTCTGGAGTTCAGCTACTTGTTTATCCCTCTTCTGGTGAAGGTACTTCATATACTCTTCCATAAGTTGTTTAGTCATTTGATTGGTATTCAGCTTGTCTTTGCCTAGGAAAGCTATGAAGCTATTAAGAGTGGTCTGGTAATTCCTCTTACCTTTAACTTCTGTGGTCACTAACCAGTCTTTACAGAACTGGATGAAGTCAATAGGGGTATTTGCTTCCTTTTCCTTCTGGATGCACTCTAAAATATCATTAAGGGTGAAGTTGGAAGTCTCTAGGGGTAGAGTAGCACATAACTCTTGATAATGTCTGACTAGTCTGTCAGCTTCCTTGATGTACTTTGGATTCTTTAACTTGAAGTCCTTAGTCAGGTCTTCTGTTCTTACAAAGATATGAGTAGCCAACCTCTTAACCTCTCTGTTGTAGGTCAGCCTAATCTTTACATTGTAGGTATTATCAACTTTTTGCTTGGATTTTAAAACTTCTGCTTTGATAGTTAGCATGTTATATTGATTTATTGGGAACAACAATAGACCAACAACTATACTTTTAAGGGGTGATTTAGCCTAATTTCTGCCCCCAGAATGACAACCACCAACAAAAAGAAAACCCTCATAAGTACTTAACTTACAAGGGTTTTTGTTGGGTGGAAGACCGGACTCGAACCGGCGACATTCAGAACCACAATCTGACGCTCTAACCAACTGAACTACATCCACCATGTTTGCGTTTCTCTAACGCGGTGCAAAGATAGATATTATCTTCTAATTTCCAAAAGATTCTGCTATTTTTTTTCGAAAAAAGTATATTCTTTTATTCCCCGATTGTGCTTGCTGAAAAGGGTTCGCGCATCATTTACAAAGATTTTCAGAGAGTTACGTGCTTGTAAAGGAATTGAATCAATCGGCAAATTGACTGGGAGCAATTGATGATTTTTTTTTCCTGATTGAATGGGACGGGCTGTCCATACCAAACTATAATCACAATTATTGAGGCGGACAGTGCTGTCTTTTACTAATTCCATTCTTACCATCAGTCCTCCGTTAGTGCGGCGGGCGGACATATTGGAAATATAATTTCCCAGCGAATAGACTACGAGATGTTTGTCATTCGTCAGGCTGTCTGTGCGAACTTCGATGGGCTGAACTACGTGAGGATGGGAGCCGATGATATGGTTTACTCCTTTTTCAATCAGCCAGTCGGCGAGGAATTTTTGCTCTTTGTCCGGGAGTGACTGGTATTCGATTCCCCAATGCATACAAGCTATGATGGCATCCGGCTTCATTGCTTTACTCTCTTCAATATCTTTGGCGATGATGGCTGTATCGATATAGTTCACGATATTAGGAGGGGTAACGGGGATGCCGTTTGTTCCATACGTGTAGTTGAGCAGGGCGATGCGGAATCCGTTCTTTTCTAATAAAAGAGGATATTTCTTTTCGCGTTCATCAGCGTTGATATACGTGCCTGCGTGTGGAACCTTTAAAGAGTCTATTAATTGAATGGTTCTCTCCAGTCCGGATTTACCACGATCGAGACTGTGGTTGTTGGCAGTCACTAAAACATTGAAACCTGCATCGTGAATTGCGGTCAGAAATTCGTCCGGCGCGCTGAAAGCAGGATAACCTTTGTAAGGTTTGCCTCCTAATGTCACTTCCAGGTTGGCGATGGAGAGGTCGGCTTTCTTTATTTCTTCTTTGACATACGCAAAGCATGTGGAGTAATCATAGCCGGTTGATGTTCGTGCAGCGTTGATTTGTCCCTGATGTTGCATGAGGTCACCTACGAAAAGGAGGCGTAGGGTGTCGGTGGGGAAGATGCTGTCGGAAAGGCTGTCCGACAGGGTGTCAATGATAGAATCTCTCTTTGCCTGCGACCGGGAGGTGCAGGACAAAGAGAGAAGCAAAATCATCAGAAACAGGGTATGTCTCATTGATAAATAGCTTTCTTACCAGCTAAGAGTGTATTTTTCATTAACGATACAATCGTCATTGGTCCAACACCGCCCGGTACGGGAGTGATGAATGAGCATTTCGGTGCAACTTCGTCAAACTTCACGTCGCCGGTCAGTTTAAAACCTGATTTCTTGGTTGCATCCGGCACACGGGTAGTACCTACGTCAATAACTACCGCGCCTTCTTTCACCATTTCGGCTTTTACAAAGTTCGGTTGTCCCAAAGCAGCGATAATAATATCAGCTTCCTGACATTCTTTTACCAGGTCTCTGCTACGGCTGTGGCATACGGTTACTGTGGCATCGCCCGGATAGGCTTTCTGCATCATCAGGGCAGCCATCGGTTTGCCGACAATATTGCTGCGTCCGAGTACGACGCACTTTTTTCCGGAAGTTTCTATGTTATAACGTTTCAACAATTCGAGGATGCCGTTGGGAGTAGCGGATACATAACACGGAAGCCCGATGGACATACGGCCTACGTTGATCGGATGGAAACCGTCTACGTCTTTACGGTAATCAATTGTTTCGATTACTTTCTGTTCGGAGATATGCTTGGGTAAGGGAAGTTGTACGATAAAGCCGTCCACGTCGTTGTCTTCGTTTAGTTCACGTACTTTGGCAAGCAGTTCTTCTTCGGTCACGTCACTTTCATAACGGATGAGGGAAGACTTGAATCCACATACTTCACAGGCTTTTACTTTGGCAGCTACATAAGTCTCGCTACCACCATCGTGTCCTACAAGAATAGCGGCCAGGTGCGGGCGTTTTTCGCCATGAGCCACCATTTCGGCTACTTCGGCTGCAATCTCTTGTTTTACTTGTTCGGAAATTGCTTTTCCGTCTATCAGAGTCATATTTTCAGAGTATTTATTGGTGATGGACAAAAGTAAAATAAATAACTGAACTCTCCAAAGGGATTGGAATTTTTGTCAAGAGATGGGGGGATAAAAAAAAGAGGGAGCCGAAACTCCCTCTTTTTACTTATCATTAGATTTGGATCTACAGAATGATTACTTTTTCATCTTAGGCATCATCTTACCCATTTTGCTGCTAGTCACCATTTTCATCATTTTGCGTGTCTGGTCGAACTGTTTCAATAGGCGATTCACTTCTTGGATAGTCGTTCCGCTACCTTTGGCGATACGCGTACGGCGTGAACCGTTCAGTATTTCCGGATTGGAACGTTCTGCCGGAGTCATGGAATAAATGATGGCTTCGATGCTCTTGAAAGCATTGTCGTCAATATCAATATCTTTGATTGCTTTTCCTACTCCCGGAATCATGGAAGCGAGGTCTTTCAGATTACCCATTTTCTTGATTTGTGCAATCTGGCTAAGGAAGTCGTTGAAGTCGAATTGGTTTTTGGCAATTTTCTTCTGTAAGCGTTTGGCTTCTTCTTCATCGTATTGTTCCTGTGCGCGTTCTACCAATGAAACGATGTCACCCATACCGAGAATACGGTCGGCCATACGGGCAGGGTGGAACTGATCGATTGCTTCCAGCTTTTCACCTGTACCTACGAATTTAATCGGTTTGTTCACTACCGAACGGATAGAAAGAGCCGCACCACCGCGGGTATCACCATCGAGTTTGGTCAGTACCACACCGTTGAAGTCCAGACGTTCATTGAATTCTTTAGCTGTGTTTACAGCGTCCTGACCGGTCATGGAGTCTACCACGAACAGAATTTCGTCCGGGTTGATTGCTTTTTTGATAGCGGCGATCTCGTTCATCATCTGCTCGTCTACTGCCAGACGTCCGGCTGTATCGACGATAACGAGGTCGTATCCTTTGGCTTTGGCTTCCTGAATGGCGTGTTGTGCGATTTCTACCGGATTCTTGCTGTCCAGTTCGCAGTACATCGGTACTTCAATCTGTTCTGCCAATACACGTAACTGTTCGATAGCTGCCGGACGGTAAACGTCACAAGCCACCAATAATGGCTTACGGTTCTTCTTGGTTTTCAGCATCCGTGCCAGTTTACCGGAGAAGGTGGTCTTACCCGAACCCTGCAAACCTGACATCAGGATAACTGCCGGACGGGCGTCGATGTTGATCTCGGCTGTCTCTCCACCCATCAATTGTGTAAGTTCATCATGCACGATTTTCACCATCAATTGGCTTGGCTTCACAGCCGTAAGAACGTTCTGGCCAAGCGCTTTTTCTTTCACTGTATCCGTGAAAATCTTTGCCACCTTGTAGTTTACGTCGGCGTCGAGAAGTGCTTTACGTACGTCTTTCAGCGTCTCCGCCACGTTGATTTCGGTGATTTTGCCTTCACCTTTCAGAATCTTGAATGACCGTTCTAGTCTTTCACTTAAATTATCGAACATAGTTATTTAATTACGAATTACTAATTACAATTTACTTGGCCGAAAGAGGGACTTTTCCGTCTACTCTTTATTTGAGCTTGCAAATGTACAAAAATCTCTTGTATTTATATCTTTTTATTCTGCCATTTTGCTTTTTTGAGATAAATATAACTTGTTATCAACAGCAAGCTATAATACACAATCTCAATCGTAAAGCAAATTTCGATCGGTGCTTTCAGCCACATTCCGATGAAAATGATGTATGATCCGTAGATGATAATTGTAATCGTTTCGAGCAACAGGGCTGCCTGTGTATTTCCTGTTCCGGAGATACCGTTAAACACCACGTTGGCTACGGATGCGATAAGCATGGCGCAACAAATTATATATACCGAGGATACGGATTCCGTAATGAGCGCAGCTTCACTAGTGTAAATGGAGAGCAGGAATTGCGGAAACAGTGCCGATACCGCTACTAACCCCAGCATGATGAAAAAGGAGAAACGCGCAATTTTATTAATGAGCGGCATCACGTGCTGGATGCCTCCTGCACCAATAGCATTGCTGACAAGACTGTTGGTAGTCGTAGCCAGTGTGTTGACCGGAATCAGCAATACGACATAAATACTCCGGACGATATTGGCAATCGCCAGTTCCCGTTGTCCCAACCGTTCTACGGCTACGAAGAAAACGAACCAGGTAGCCATCGACAGGAAATATTGCAGCATGGTGAAGCAGGAGATACTAAGAATCCGCATCAGCAATGCTGGGTCGAATGTGCGCAGGCGGTTCATACCGTATTTCTTTAAATCGACCGTGGCATACGTATAGATGACGAAAAAGAGAATGGAGGAGGCTTCTGCCAATACGGAAGCAATAGCAGCCCCTTTGATACCCATTTCCGGCAAACCGAACTTTCCGAAAATTAATACATAGTCCAGTACGACATTAGTTAATGCCATGACAATAGCATTGATGGTTAGCACTTTAGTGCGTGTAATGCCGATGTACAATGCCCGGAACATGACATTGATAAAAGAGAAAAAGAATCCGTAAATACGCCAGTTCAGAAACTCCATTGTTCCTTCGTAGATGGATTCTGAAGAAACTAGCAAACGCATGATGTTTCCACCGAATGCTTTGGTGAATCCGAATAGCAGCAGGGCCATGACGAACAGGAACATGATTCCTTGAATCATGACGGGACCGACATCCGAATAGCGTCCTTCGCCATTGCGTCGTGCGATGACTATCTGCGAACCGGTACTGAATCCGAATGCGATGGTGAATACGCATATATAGAATAACCCGCCCATAGCTGATGCTCCAAGGGCTACTTCACTCACGTGTCCGAGGAATGCTGTGTCGGTGACATTGATGACATTTTGTGCCAGCAAGCTTAGTAGTATCGGATAACTGACACTCCAAATCTGTTTGTTGGTGTACATAATTAAGTGTTTAAGTTTACACTTTGCAAAGATAGTGCTTTATTTCGATTCGGAAACGATGGGGTAGATGAAAACAATTTCCGAACCTCCGGGAGTTTTATCGTTGACGAGATAGTTTCCTCCGAAATGTTTTAGTAACAACAGGTTGATATCATGCCGGATGATGGTTTCCTGTGATACGAATGCATGGTCTGCCAAAGGTGAATTAGTGATCCGGAAACAAAGCATGTCTTCATTCTGGCTTAATGTGAACCGGATGATTCGTGCTTGCCGGTGTTCTTGTGGGTACACCAGTACGCTAATCAAGGCCTGTGTCAGTCGCATTATATCGGTATGAATTTGGGCGTCCGTTTCGCTGGAAAATTCAATCTGGATACCTGTTTCTTCGTTCCTCATCTGCGCCATGCTGCATGCTTCCTTGCATAGGGTAGTGGCATCATAGTCTTGCAACTGGAACTTCATCATCTGAGCTTCCAAACGGGATAAGTCGAGAACGTCATTGACAAGTCTCATTAACTTCTCCGAACTTTTGTGGATGATGTTTGAGTATTCTTGCCTTATTTCCTTGTCTATATTGGGTTCGCTGGCTATGAGTTGTGAGAAACCGACCACATTGTTGAGTGGGGTACGGATGTTATAGCTCATGTTGGACAGGAAGCGATTTTTTATTTCATTGGTCTTCCGCACGTTTTCTGTTGTTTTCCGGATTTCGTTTTCCGCGTATTTGAGTGCCTTCCGTACCATAAAGAGTCGTGCCATAAAGATAAAAAGCAGAATCAGGATAACAAATATAAAGATCAGATAGGTGAGCTGGATCCGGTTGTTTTCCCTTTTTTGATCCAGTTCTGTTTTTTCGATATTGTATTTGCTTTGTATCTGTGCCATCTGATTGTTTGAGAGTACAGTGGCTGTCGAGTCTTTGATGGCAAGTGCCTGCTCATACAGGGGGATGGCTTTTCCGCTTTGCCCTGCCTGTTTCCATATTCTGGCCTTTTCGAGTAGCTGTTCGGCATAGTCGCTTGTGAAGTCTTTCTTCAACATCGTCAGTGTCGTGTCGATATAATCCGATGCCTGTTGGTAGGCTCCAATTGCCTGGTAATATTTGGCAAATGTGTCGAAATAGAGTACTTTATACATGAAATAAGTATTCTCGTCCAGATATTCTTTAGATTTTACGAGATGTTCATAGGCTTGTTGCGGCTGATGGGTATTCAGGTAATAATAGCTGTAGAACAGTTCATTGAACAGGTATACATCGGCAAATCCCGCTTTTAAGGATGGGTTTGCACTGATGTGGTTATGAAGAGTGTTTTCCAGTTCCTGCAAATATTTGAGTAGTTTTTTATTATCCTTCTTTTCTTTGACAACGGATACTAACTGTGACAATACCGAGATACGGACCACCGGATTTTCTGTCGGAGTGAGTAGCTGGTAGGCAGCCTCCAGTGCTTCTATTCCTTTATCCCAGCGCTGGCTGCCGATATATGCATTACTCAAGCATTGATAGGCAGCCATACTACCCCGGTTACTATTCATTTGGGAGGCTTGCTGTTGCATCTTTTGAGATTCGTTGATAGCAAGTTCGTATTGTTCGTTGAATGTGTACAGGTCTATCTGGAAACGTTTGGCATCAAAGAAGTAATTCCATAAATCTGATTTCCGGGCATGAGGCTCCATTATGGTGAGCCATTTGGCTACACTGTCTTGATTATTACGATTGTAATAGTATAAAATATGGTAGTAAGCAGCCAGACCGGCATATTTGTCATTTCCCAGTTGCAATGCTTCTTTCATTAATGCATCCGAATATTGGATACATTGCTGGTTGTTTTGTTCTATTCTGATGATTTGATTGAGAACATTCAGCCGTGTCGTATCGTACGGTAATGTTTCCAACATCTTTATCAGGCTGTCGGATTCCAAAACAATCTTGGTGCTGGCTTTTCCGGTGAGGGTGCAGCATAATAGAAGGATCAGGAGCAGGACTTGTTTCATTCGGCTTCCTCCTTTCCTTGTTGCTCATGGTAAATGGGGTGTGTGAACAGGAAACGGGCTCCTTCCTCATAATTGGAGTCAATCCATATTTTGCCGCCCAGCTGCTCGATAATGAGTTGGCAGATAGACAGACCGAGTCCTGTCCCTTGAGCATTTTCATTCAGTTTCTCAAAACGGTTGAATATTTTATTCTGATTCTCCGGAGAGATACCGCAACCGGTGTCGGTCACGGAAAACAGTGCTATGTCTTCTGTCTGTTTTTCCAGTTCCATGGTGATGGAACCTTGCGGAGTAAATTTGGTTGCATTGATGAGAAGGTTGATTAATAATTGTTGTAACCTTGCATTGTCTGTCGTCAATTCTAATGAATGGAGAGAGGTCGAAAAACGGACGTTAGCATTCGTTTGTTTTATTTTCTCAACCATGTCGATAACGTTTCTGCATATTGCCACTGCATCACATCGCTCATATTTGAATTTCATCTTGCCTACTTCGAGACTGGACAAGTCGATTACGTCGTTAATCAGCTTGAGTAACAGTTCTGAATTTTGCTGAATAATATCGCTACACTGTTTCCGGGTCTCGTTGTCGATGGATTCTTCCGTCAGGATGGAGGAGAAGCCGGACAACGCATTGAGCGGCGTGCGAATTTCATGGCTCATGTTGGAAAGGAAAAAGCTCTTTGTCCGGATGGAATTTTCTTCTTGCTTTTTCACTTTTTCCAGTTCCTGCTGTGATTGGCGCAGTTTTTTATTTCCTCGTCTGACCAAAAGGATGAAAAATACAATCAGTATGACTATGGATAGGATGGTGAACCAGCTCCAGTAGAGGATTGTCTTCTGTCTGTTTAAGTTGTCCAGTTCGTTTTTATCTATTTGGTAGAGGGTGTGCAATTCATTGATTTGGCGAATATAATTCATTGCGTCCAAAGAGTCTTTGTACGTATTGAATATTTCATAAGCTTCACATGCTTCCTTGCTGTTTCCCATTAGTGTAAGTATGTGTGCACGATCTTTCAGTACTTGCAGGGATCTGTATGAGTTGGCTGCTTTGGTATGCGAAAGTAATTCGTCAAGTGTGGTTAGTGCCTGCGTGTATTCTTTGGATTCAGTGTAGTAGCGTGAATACAGGTATTTAATCATTAAATGAAAATATGGGTACTGGTGTTGCCGGCTGATTTGTTCGGTTTGTCGTATATAGTTTAATGCTTCCGGAAGATGATGCATCTGGATGCGATAGAATGCCTGACAATAAACAAGGTGGAAATCGTCTTGGGGATTCGTATCCTTGTTGATAACAGATTCGAGTTCCCGGATATTGTCTTCTATATCTGTCATTTGGTGATAGTTGAGCTTCGTCAGGATAAATTGGGACAAGATCGTTTTGATATATTGGTTGGCATGAGGGAGTTTCTGAATGATTTCTAATGCTTCCTTATACGATTTGATGGCAACTTGTGGTGTTGACGAACTTAAATAGGTATTTCCAATGGCGTGTAATGCGAGTGCTGTTCCCAAAGGATAGTCCATTTCTCTGGCTTTCTGGTACATCTGATTGGCCTGGTTGATGGCGAGACTGATGTTGCCTTCTGTGATTAAGGCTTGAACGGTCAGCAGATTTATCTGGAATAGGAGTGGGTATTGTTGTTCCTTTTGTAATTCCGGTTCTAAAAGTTTTTCCCAGGCAATGATGCTGTCGACAGGGGCGTCCGGACTAAATGGATGATTGTATTCAAGTAAAGGTTGTAATAAAGAAAGACGATCTGAATTTGTACGTGCAGCATATAAGGTGACCGATATTAATGCGGTTACGACTATTGCAATTATATGACGTCTGTGTTTTTTCACCTGATATAAGAATTGCTTGCTTGTAAGTTTATCTGCAAAAGAACTAAAAAGAGTGAAGATTACAAAGAAATCTTCACTCTTTTTTATAATTTATTTTCTTTTGAGTATCTCTCGTACCCCAGGGCCCTCGTGGTTGGGGTAGCCGGGAGTATGGTTTCTGCATCGTGGATCGGCATCTACTTTCAAACTCCGGTAATCGTCTTTGGTGCGGGCGATGTAATCATCAAGCATGGCACGGTGTTCGGCGAGGACTTTACTGTATTTAGGGTCTTTGGCGAGATTCTTGCGTTCTCCCGGATCCTTTTTCATATCATATAGCTCTTCTCCGTTACCTTCCAGATAGTGAGTGTACTTGTATCTCGGTCCGCGTACCATACGTCCGGGAGTAACGACATATTCATATTCGCTATGCCATTCGGAAACGACATAAGGGTGAGTTTTTTTCTGTTTCTCTCCTTTTAATATAGGTGCAAGGCTGATTCCCGGTTTTTCGGCCGGAACAGGAATTCCTGCCAAATCACAAAGGGTAGGCAGAAGATCCAGTGTAGGCTGTGTCAATACTTGGTCTATGGGCTTTTTCTGTTGTTTGATGCCGGGACCTGCAAAGATAAACGGTACGTTGGTCATTTCATCGTAGAAGCTGATGTGTTTGGTCACCATGCGGTGTGAAGCCATCCCATCACCATGGTCAGCCATGATAATAACGATTGTGTTTTTTCCGGCAGGAGTGGAGTAAAGTGCTTTCAATACGCTGTCTACTTGCTTGGAAACCATCTTGGTATAGTGTTGGAAAGCAGCAATGTAATGACGGTAATTCTCTTCATTCCAATGAGAGGCCTGGGTCATGCGGCGATGACTGCAGCAGATGTATTGTACAGGTTTAGGGATATTGCTCCAGTCTTCTACATTGAAATTGGCTGGTAGTTCCGGAAGGGTTCCGCTAATGGGGCGGTCGGTATGTACTCCTTCGTTCGCTCCTACAAATCCACAGATATTGTGAGGGTTCTGAAAATCTGCGATACAGATGAATGGTTCTTCCGGCGGATTACTTAGATAAGCAACAGCGTCTTCGCATGTTCCTACATCCAGGAAGCTGTCGTTATTGACCGGGAATTCCGGATCAGTGAATGGCTTGGCTACTGGTTCTTTATGCTTGAATCCTCTAAGTGAACCCATGTCATGCGTTTTTCCGAAGTGTACGGCTTCGTAACCGTTTTCAGAAAAAAGACTTCCTAATGTCGGTACATTTTCGGGAATACGTGGGTTGATAGGTTCGCTGGAGTTGGAACGTACATTGGTTTGATGAGGCATCATGCCACTCCATAAAGCAGCGCGTGAGGGTTGGCTGAGAGGGCAGCCTACATAAGCATTGGAGAAGATAACTCCTCGTGAAGCGACTTCGTCAATAGGGAGGGTGCAGCCTTGTGTTTGTCCGTAAGCTCCCACAACGCGTTGTGTCAGATGGTCGCACTGGATAATCAGGAAATTGGGCTTTTCTTGGGCCTGCGCTGTCACGCTGCACAGGGCTAATCCCATGAATGGATAAATAGTTTTCATTACTGGTTAGAATTAAGTAATATTTGATTTGGAAGCAAAAGTAGGAAAAAAGGAAACGTAAAAAAGGGCGAGGTAGTAGTTTTGGACGCAAATGAAAGTATTTTGTACAAAAATGAAAGGTGTGGCAAGCGGTTAGGGGTAACTATCGGTGATGGGAGTTGAATGATAAGTGATAAACGGCAGGTGATAAGTCATAAAATGGGTTACCGAAAAAGAAAACGGTGAATAAACTGCACTTGTTATGGCGCAGTTTGTTCACCGTTCATTTATAAGTTTGCTGTTGATTAGCTGTTCATGCTCATCAGGAATTCGTCGTTGTCTCTGGTTTTTTCCAGACGGTCTTTAACAAAGTCCATTGCTTCGATCGGATTCATGTCGGCAAGATATTTGCGCAATATCCACATGCGGTCAAGGGTTGTTTTATCAAGCAACAGGTCGTCGCGACGAGTGCTGGATGCAGTAATGTTGACTGCCGGGAAGATACGTTTGTTGGACAGGTTGCGGTCGAGCTGCAACTCCATGTTACCTGTACCCTTGAATTCTTCGAAGATAACTTCGTCCATTTTAGAACCGGTATCGATCAATGCGGTAGCAATAATAGTCAGTGAACCACCGTTTTCAATATTACGGGCAGCACCGAAGAAGCGTTTAGGTTTATGAAGTGCATTTGCATCCACACCACCGGAAAGAACTTTACCGGATGCAGGAGATACTGTATTGTATGCACGAG
>OHAB01000546.1_pt1 | contig 33540 bp, 30 predicted proteins | sample 1577031 | NCBI WGS metagenome assembly OHAB01 (sample SAMEA3541477, study PRJEB24748) | human gut metagenome | biome: human gut; feature: human-associated habitat; material: faeces | place: China | collected 2012 | reverse complement strand
CCTCGTCACGCCGATGGTACTGCGTAACAGTGGAAGAGTAGGTAGCCGCCGTCTTGAAGCAAGGCGACAGCCGATGGAGAGGAGTCAGTCCGTAAGGGGTGACTCCTTTTTCTGTTATATACACCAGCCGTCGTAGAGACCTAGCGTGCCGCATCTCGTATCGTCTGACGATATTCTAAGTTACCATTTGAAGGGATGAGACGCTGCACGCTACGTCTCTACAATTGGGTGAGATTTCATTGTTTGCTGAATCGGGAACAATAAAGTTCGTATCTTGCCGTTATATTAAGAATTCACCGAATGATTCTGATTTATGAGCAGCATATATGATTCTCGTCAAAGATGGAAATTAGGCTTTATTTTTGCCGCTGTATTGATCGCTATGGCTTCTGTGGTAGTCTCGGATCTCTTGATTAAAGATCTGGCCCGAGAAGAGCGTCAGAAGATCGAGGTTTGGAGTGAGGCAACCCGGGTCATGACCAGTGAGAATCCAAGCCTTAATATGAATCTTATCCTAAAAATCATCCAAGGGAATACTTCTATTCCTGTTATATTATGCAGCGAGACGGATAGCGTGGTTTCTTACAATAATATAGAGATTCCGGAAAAGAATGTAGCGCAGTTCATGACGAATAAGGTTAAGGAACTGAGAACCAAAAATCCTCCGATCGTAATTGACATGGAGGATGGTACTTACCAATATTTATATTACGATGATTCGATTATCTTAAAGCGACTGCTTGTTTATCCCTATGCGCAATTATCAGTTGTATTTGTTTTTATATTAATCGCTTTTTTAGCCTTGGCTAGTACAAAGAAGGCAGAACAGAATAAAGTGTGGGTGGGGTTATCGAAAGAGACGGCTCACCAATTAGGAACGCCTATATCCTCGCTAATCGCTTGGGTTGAATATTTGCGAACGAAAGATATAGATCCTTCTCTATTGACAGAGATGGATAAGGATGTGAAACGCTTACAAACGATAGCGGAGCGTTTCTCTAAAATCGGTTCAGATCCAGATCCGGTTCCGACAAATATCGTGGAATCCATCCGTGCGGCTTTGGGATATATGGAGACCCGTATTTCCTCGAAGGTGAAAATTAATACGTATTTGCCGGAGCGGCCGATATTGGTCTTAATGAATGATTCCCTGTTCGCTTGGGTAATCGAGAACCTGACGAAAAATGCGGTGGACGCCATGGAGGGGCAGGGTGAGATTTCGCTAAAAGTAGAGGAAAGAGAGAAGTTCGTGCTGATCGATTTGTCTGATACCGGAAAAGGTATCCCAAAATCAAAATTCAAGACGGTTTTCAATCCGGGGTATACGACCAAGAAACGTGGCTGGGGACTAGGCTTGTCCTTGGTAAAGCGTATTATCGAGTCCTTCCAAGGAGGAAAGATTTTCGTGAAGAGTTCGGAGTTGGGGAAAGGGACGACTTTTCGTATAAAATTGAAGAAATATAAGGGTTAAATCGTATTATAGGAAAAAATAAGCATAAAGGTATTGTTTTTGTATTTAGTTTTTTCGTACCTTTGCAAGGTTTTTACACTAAAAGGCTTTGGGGAAATTTAAATTATATAATGTAGATTTGAAAAATCTCTCTCCGGGAGTACACGAATTCGAGTATCTTTTGGAGAACAAGTTTTTTGTGGACATTGACGGAACCGAGGTCCAGAAGGGCAAAGTGAAGGTTCATCTTACCGTAAAACGGTCGTCAATGATGTTTGAGATGAACTTTCAGATAGAAGGGGTTGTTGTTGTTCCATGCGATAGATGCTTGGACGATATGGAAATTCCTATTGATACCCACAATCGTCTGGTGGTAAAATTCGGCAAGGAATATGCCGAGGAGAGTGATGAGGTTGTCGTGATACCGGAAGAGGAGGGCGCTATTAATTTGGCGTGGTTCCTGTATGAGTTTATCGCTTTGGCGGTTCCCATGAAGCATGTACATGCGCCGGGTAAATGTAATAAGGCAATGTCGTCTAAATTGAAGAAACATACCGCCAGAAGTTCGGATGAGACCGAAGACGATTTTGAGGATGACATGGGAGGTGATGATTTGGCGTTGGAAGATGACGGAAACGCTAGTCCTGCCGATCCTCGTTGGGATGCTCTGAAAGGTTTGCTAGAGAATGATAACAATTAAATAAATAAAACAATGGCACATCCTAAAAGAAGACAAGGTAAGACAAGAACAGCCAAGAGAAGAACTCATGACAAGGCTGTAGCTCCAACAATGGCAATTTGCCCGAACTGTGGCGCATGGCACATCTATCACACTGTATGTGGTGAGTGCGGTTATTACAGAGGTAAATTAGCGATTGAAAAAGAAGCTGCTGTGTAAGTTTGTCAACTTATATGGTTTGATGAACAAAAGAAATAGCCCTAAAAGTTTTTTTAGGGCTTTTTTTTAATTGGGATAAGTAGTCCTTTTATTTTTAAAGTTATGGATAAGATAAATGCGGTTATCACAGGAGTGGGTGGATACGTTCCTGAAGATGTATTGACGAATGAGGATATTTCCAAGATGGTCGATACGACGGATGAGTGGATCATGACTCGTGTGGGTATTAAGGAGCGCAGGATATTGAAAGGGGAGGGCGTAGGACTCTCTTACATGGGTATACGGGCCGTGAAGCAATTGCTCGAGAAAACGAACCTGAATCCGGAAGAAGTAGAGGTTGTCTTGACCGCTACGACTACCCCGGATCATCATTTCCCGACAACTTCTTCTATCATCGCTTATCATACAGGTTGTAAGAACGCGATGACTTTTGATATGCAAGGTGCGTGCGCAGGCTTCTTGTATGCTTTGGAGACGGGCGCTAATTATATTCGCTCGGGGCGTTATAAGAAGGTGGTTGTCGTATCGGGTGATAAGATGACATCTATTACAGATTATCAAGATCGTTCTACTTGTCCTTTGTTCGGGGATGCTTGCGGAGCGGTCTTGTTGGAGCCAACTACCGAGGAGTTCGGTGTCTTGGATACTATTTTACGGACAGACGGCGTAGGCTATCCGCATCTGATCATGAAATCGGGCGGCTCGGCTTATCCTCCTTCTCACGAGACGGTGGACAACCGTGAGCATTTCGTTTATCAAGATGGACGTGTGGTGTTCAAGTACGCGGTTTCTTATATGGCGGACGTGGCCGCTGAGATCGCGGAGAAGAATGGCTTGACGCATGATGATATCGCGTGGATCGTTCCTCACCAAGCGAACTTGCGGATTATCGACGCTACGGCGAAACGCTTGGGCGTAGATATGGATAAGGTGATGATCAATATCCAGAAATATGGCAACACAAGCGCTGGTACGATTCCTATTTGTCTATGGGAATGGGAGAATCAATTGAAAAAAGGAGATAACCTGATCCTTGCCGCTTTTGGAGCGGGCTTTACGTGGGGAGCGGTTTATCTGAAATGGGGGTATGATGGAAAAAAAGCATAAATCGGGTTTTGTCAATATCGTTGGAAACCCAAACGTAGGTAAGTCTACGTTGATGAATCGTTTGGTCGGGGAGCGGATCTCTATTATCACCTCGAAGGCGCAAACGACAAGGCATCGTATTATGGGTATCGTGAATACCGACGATATGCAAATCGTGTATTCTGACACGCCGGGAGTCTTGCGGCCGAATTATAAGTTGCAGGAATCCATGCTTAATTTCTCTCAATCCGCCTTAGGCGACGCCGACGTGCTGTTGTACGTGACGGATGTCGTCGAGACGATTGATAAAAATAACGAGTTCCTAGCACGGGTACAGAGCATAGAGTGTCCGGTTCTCTTGTTGATCAATAAGATCGACCAGACCAATCAGCCGGAGCTGGAGAAGCTCGTGGCCCAGTGGAAGGAATTGCTTCCGAAGGCCGAGATCATCCCGATCTCCGCGCTTTCGAATTTCAATATAGATTACGTGAAGCGTCGGGTGGAGGAGTTGATGCCTGATTCCCCGCCTTATTTCGAGAAAGACGCCTTGACCGATAAACCGGCCCGTTTCTTCGTGACAGAGATCATTCGTGAGAAAATCTTGTTATATTATCAGAAGGAAATACCTTACGCGGTAGAAGTGGTCGTCGAGTTGTTCAAGGAAGATGATGAGCTGATCCATATCAAGGCGCTGATCATCGTGGAGCGTGATACCCAGAAAGGGATTATCATTGGGCATCAAGGGCAAGCATTGAAGAAAGTAGGTGCTATGGCCCGGAAGGATATCGAACGTTTCTTCGGAAAAAAGGTGTTTTTGGAAATGTTTGTCAAAGTGGAAAAAGACTGGCGTAACCGTGACAACATATTGAAGAACTTCGGTTATCAGCTGGACTAATAATAGCATACGAAAGGAGAATTTATGGGAAATATAGTAGCGATAGTGGGGAGACCCAATGTAGGTAAGTCCACCCTTTTCAACCGGTTGACGGGTACCCGTCAGGCGATCGTGAACGAGGAGGCTGGTACTACCCGCGACCGTCAGTACGGCAAGGTGGAGTGGACCGGCAAGGAGTTTTCGCTGATTGACACAGGCGGATGGGTGGTTAACTCGGAGGATGTTTTCGAGGAGGAGATCAACAAGCAGGTAAAAGTGGCTATCGAGGAGGCGGACGTGATCTTGTTCGTCGTCGATGTATTGAATGGCATCACGGATCTGGACATGGAGGTGGCGCAGATCTTGCGCCGTTGCAAGCGGCCGGTGATCGTGGTGGCGAACAAGGCGGATAATTACGAATTGCATCCGGCCTCGGCGGAGTTTTACTCGTTTGGCTTGGGAGATCCTTTCTGCATCTCGGCCATCAATGGTTCTTATACCGGGGATTTGCTGGATAAGATCGTGGCGACGTTGCCCGAGGAGAAGGTGGAGATACTGGAGGAGGAGTTGCCCCGTATCGCGATTATAGGACGCCCGAACGCGGGAAAGTCTTCTCTTATCAATGCTTTTATTGGCGAGGATCGGCATATCGTTACCGATATCGCGGGCACGACCCGTGATTCCATCTACACGAAATATAATAAATTCGGCTTGAACTTCTATTTGGTAGATACGGCGGGTATCCGTAAGAAGGGGAAGGTGAATGAGGACTTGGAGTATTACTCGGTGATCCGTTCGATCCGCGCGATCGAGAACTCGGATGTCTGCGTGCTGATGTTGGACGCTACGAGGGGCATCGAGAGCCAGGATATGAATATCTTCTCGCTGGTGCAGAAGAATAAGAAGGGATTGGTGGTTTGCGTGAATAAGTGGGACTTGATCGAGGATAAGAGCCAGAAGGTGATCGACTCGTACACGACCGCTATCCGTGAGCGTCTGGCTCCGTTTACCGACTTCCCGATCTTGTTTATCTCGGCCATGACGAAGCAGCGTATCCTGAAGGTGCTGGAGACCGCCAAGGAGGTTTACGAGAATCGCTCCAAGCGTGTCCCTACGGCCAAGTTGAACGAGGTGATGCTCCCGATCATCGAGAATTATCCTCCCCCAGCTTGGAAGGGTAAATATATCAAGATCAAATATATCACCCAGCTTCCGGCGGGCAGCGTGCCTTCTTTCGTGTTCTTCTGTAACTTGCCGCAATGGATCAAGGACCCGTACAAACGTTTCCTTGAGAACAAGATCCGCGAGAACTGGGATTTTACCGGTACGCCGATTAATATATTTATCCGGGAAAAGTAAATACTAGATACAAAAAAGCCGCTTCCTGTAATGGGGAGGCGGCTTTTTCTATTTAGAATAGGTCGGAATGCGTTCCGGTATCGGTGAAAAGCAAGATTAGCTCCGTGTCGTCTTGGCTCCATATCAGCAGCCAGTCTCCTTGGATATGACATTCCCACAATCCCGCGTATTTCCCGGATAGCTTATGCGGGTGGTATTGGGAGGGAAGGGAACCGGTATTTTTGAGGATTTCTACAATCTCTAATAAGAGGTTTATATCCAAGTGCCGTTTCTTGCACCGCTTGATGTCACGTTCGAATTTGGAAGTGGTATGTACGGTATAAGTCATAGCTCTAGCATTTTTTGCTTGAATGCCTCAAAGTTCTCGTATTTGTGTATCCTTCCTGCCTTCACGTCTTCCAAGGCCTCGTCCAATCCGGATTTCTTCTGTGCCTTTACCTTGCCTTCCAGTGAAGTGATGAATTTCTTCAAGATGTCGGCGTATTTCTCGGGGATGGTTACCTCGAATGTCTTTAATGATGTCGTTGTCTCCATATCGCTCTGTTTTAGGAATTTCCTTCGCAAATATACGGAATAAAAAGAGAAGGGGAGTTGTTTTCCTTCTCTTTTTATTTCCCGCTTCCGCGTCGGGAGGGAGGGACGTGACGGTTAGATCTCGTCCGGGCTCTCGGAGTCTCCGCCGGGCGTAGGCTTGGGTGTAGGCTCGGGAGCGGGCGCCGGTTTCTTGGAGGCGGCCATGCGCTGGTTGTAGGCGGCGGTGGTCTCGGCGATCAGCTGGTTGAGGGCGGCGATGAAGGCGGTCGCTTTCTCGGACGGCTTCGCTACGCTATAGGACTGGGCCAGCAGGGTGAGATCGTCATAATACACGTCGATCCGCTTGCGCAGGTTGGCGCCGCTTTCCTTTTTGGAGGTGGTCCGGTTTTGGACGCGTTGCTGCGACAGGCGGTCGTAGGCGTTATTCTCTTTCTCCAGCTCGGCGAGGTAAGCGTCGAGGCCGAGCGTGGTGACGTACGGCTTGTTCTCGTCCTTGCGCAAATCCAGCAAGAGGCCCTTTATCTTGGCGGTCTCCTGCGCCATGGGGAGGCGGGCGATGCCGTTATAGGGTTTGATGATCTTGTATAGATACTTGCCTGCGTCACGCTCGGCCTCCAACGGGAGGGTACCGGCCCGTGAGATGCGGGTGATGATATAGATGGCGAGATTGTCGCGGTTGGTATCGTGCAAAGCCATTTGCTCGGTCTCCTGCGAGGTACGGCTCTCGTCCACCACGTCGGCCATGGCGAGGAGGTCTGCCTCGTAGGTATCGAGGAATTCTTTGGTGAGGCCCAGCTCGGGGATGCCGTCGCTGCCGGTCAGCAGGGAGATCTCGTCGGGGGACTCGGAATCGCCGCCACCGCTGTTTCCGTTGGCTAGGTCGAGGACGTGGTTCATGAAGGAGAGGTACTCGGCGTTGTTGAATCGGGCAAGGTTGACCTCGTTGATCTTTTTGTAGTTTCCCATGATATTTATAGGTTTTATGTTTGTAAATTGTCGGAAAGGTAGGTAAAATATTCCGATGGACTCTCTTTACGCCAGTAAAAATAGGCTTACACGATCGCAAAATATGTTTTACGCAAGTAAAAACGGTTATTCAAGGGTGAAAAGCCATTTCTACCGTAGTAAAAGTGGTTATTCATTGTGCGGGCAGTCTTTTACTCGCGTAAAAGGGCTTTGCGGGATTGAATAATGGTTTTTACTGCGGTAGAAGGCGTTTTGCGAGGATGCGGGTCTATTTTTACCGTAGTAGATGGAAAACGCAAGGTTCGTTTTGCCTAATCATATTAAATCTATATCTTCAGTCATAACTTTTTCTCTTTTAAATGGGTCTTAGGGGATTTTCATCACGAATATATGGAATAAAAAAGATAAGGGTACGAGTTCGCCTCTCTTTTTTGTCTTTCTTTCATCCACATTTCCTTGAAACCCTTGGAATCCCCATTTATAATCGTACCTTTATGTCTCTTTACCTTAAAAGTTAAAAATAATCATGTTTACGCCATCAATGACAAACGAGGAAATAGAGGCAGTGGCCTATAAGGACTTTCTGGAGATCCGGGGAAGAGTGGAAATCGCGAAGGATAAATTCGTACAAAGGGTGAGATGCACGCCCCCGGGATTTTGGGCCTTGCATTCCTTGCAGGAGACACATACCCTTCAAACCCGCTCCAAGAATACATGGACTGTATATTTCTATTATTTGTACACGACACCGGCCGGTGTCGTGAAAGTCTCATCTATGATCTACACCTCCCTGCCGGGAGATGAAGGCACGGATTACCTGTTTATGAATAATCTCGACCGCTTCCGGCTGGAGAGGGTGAGCTCGCGTTTCTTGCGACAATACGAGGAACGCTATATCGACCCGAACCAGATCCAACTGAACGGCCTTCTGCCCGCTATCTATTTCATGAGGACTGCCGGCGACCGGAAGATCGCTGCCTACACTCCCGATACATGGACCGAGGAGGAGAAAAAGGACAAATATCTTTTCGTGTCGGAGCAAGGGACCATGGAGGCGAAGCTGGAGGGGCGTGTGGAGACCTACCTTACTTTCAGGAAGCCGGAACAATCGGGTGATTAAATAAGTAGAGGGCGAGGTTGATACCCCGCCCTCATCCGTTTCTGCCCGGTTGCTCTCTATAATGCATTCAAGAGTTTATGAATCTCATTAACCATCTGCGTAGCGGATTCCCCGGTCTCGGCCAAACCTTCCGGAGTGATCTTGGCAACCGTCTTGTTCAACTTCTCGAGTTTGCCTTTAGCTCCTTTCGTTGTCAGCTCTTCCCGGAGGATGCGGATCTTCTCGCAATCTTGTATACCCTCGACCAAACGTTCGAAGCGAATGCTACTGCGTGGACCGGGATAAATACTGTATGTATCGCCTGCCGCCCAAGTGCGGAAACGCGAGTCACGCAGAGGATCGGCGGTCCAGCTATTAACTGCCCAACGTAGATAACCGTCGTAACCACCGGCTACGGCGTGCAAGACCGTCCATGCCGCTTCCGCCGGGTCGGAGAAGGTGAAGGTATTCGGGAACGCTTCCGCACAACAGGTATAAACGGTACTGATCTGTCCCGCTTTATCACGGGCAGCCTTTACGTCTTCTGGGAATTTATGCCCATAGGGAATACTTAAATAGTATAAGTCCGATTGAATTTCCGGATGATAATTTCCGGCCAGCGTGATCTTGAACTCCGGATCGGCTTGCTTGATAACCTTGATCGCCTCACGCATCGCCTCCATCGGACGCTCGTCCATAGAGATGGCGGTTTTCTCGAACCAGCCTTTCTTGCGAAGGTGGCGGGAGAAATCTTTTAGGAAAGTACCCCAATAGTCTGCGTAAGCGGCATCACCCGGTTTCGTGTTGAGGAATTGTACACGATTTGTCGCCTCGTCGTAATAATCGAAAGATAAAGCCCAAGGGATCATGGTGTAGCAACTGATCATATCATCGATACCGATCTCGTTCATCATGAATTCCACCCATTTGTCGAAGACGGCGTAATCATATGCCCAAGTGCCGTCTATCTTCTTGATCCGGGTGATCATGCTGTCGAAATGATCCTCGGTCTGTCCGGCCCAAGGTTTATGCATGATACTGGTGGTGATAGCGCGCTGTCCGGCGTTCGCCAACATCTTCATGATCGGGCGCATAGCGTCGAAATGCTCTTTACTCCAAAGAGGAACTTGGTAGTAACGGGCCACGGAATACGGGTTCTGCCATAAGTCCAGATGGAAAGCCCAGTCCTTCGGGGCGGGAAGTGTGCGGTTCAATACGTCCACTTCTATTTGTAATTCCATGGGGGAGGCATTTTTTCCTGTGACGGTCAATGTCCCTTTATATTTACCGGCTTTTGCGGATTGAGGTACCCAGATATTCATCCAGATCGGCTGGGTCGTACGTGCCTTGATATCACGGATCTTTACGATATCCAAGACATCAGCCACGACGGAGGAATCCCATTCCGCCTTATTCTCTCGGTGGCCGCAACCGCCTTTACGGTCTTTATTCAACTCATCGGTCATGACGTATCGGACAAAGTTCGTCGTGATCGCGGAGGATGGGATGATGGAAGAACCGCTCTTCAAGTCGCTCACGGTGATAGAGGCATCCTCGAGTCCCACCTTGGTCCATAACACGGCTTGCGCGTTTACCCGTTCCCCTTTCCATGCTTTCGTCTGCCAGCGATTGCTTTTCTTGACATCGGGAATACTGAGTTTCGGATATCGTATATCGGTCGTGCCCCAGCTTAATTGGGTTGGGGCCGATAACTTGTCCCAGATCTCGTCGCTGTCATGCGGTTTCGTGTCGGTCAATTCCGTATAGTCGCCTAGCGGGTATTTCTCGGATTGCTGGGCTACGGTAAAAGAACTTAGTGCCAGAAAGGCACAAAGGATGAAAGTGTTTTTCATACGATTGCTTATTTTAGAATATTAACTAGGGCAAACTTACATAAAAACCTTCGATTTATAAGCGTGCCTTATAAAAGAATCGCTTTATTTATCTTTGTTTGCGAAAAAATCGAGACCGCGTAAACGTAGCTACTCTCGCTTGAATAAGAAAATCGTAAGTTGCGAACAGTTCATCGATATGCGATTTGAGTCAAGCGTAAAGACGATCGTCCGGCAGATAAAACAGTGATGCCACCCATCTCCTTACGGGATGAATGGCATCACTAGTTTTTTTGAAAATATATCGTAAAGGGCCGGGGAGCAGGTACAGCCTACGTGTAAAACAAATTCAATCCATTGTGTGCCGCACGCTCCCCGAATCCTCCATTCACATGGAAGAGGGAACCCTATTTGGCTTCTAATTTTATTCTCTTATCTGCCACTGCCTCTGCAAATTCCAATTCCGCAGGACTACCAGACCATGTATATTCTTCTAGGTCATTCTTATATGTTAATATAATAGAACGTACGGATGCAGGTAGGGCTAAATAACCATTAGCCGCCATAGCCGATCCATCGGTAGTCAAAGTCGTGGTTGCGGCTACACCTGTACCATCTGTATAAGAAACAGTAATTGACTTGTTTTTTATCTGATTTACGGTACTGCTGCTAGCATCAATAGCTTTTTTAGTCCAAAATGTCGCATTTACAGGCCACTGTTTTGGCATAGTTCCATCTGTTTGATAATCTGCGGAGATATCTGCGAAATTCTCAGCCGTTAATGCCACGGTTTCGCCAGTAACACTTGCGTTAGTCTTAAATTTGACAGAGTGGCGACCCGCCTCTTTCGCGGTATAAACATAGTAATAGTTCCCATCAGCACCAGCGTCGGGATCTATACGAACTCCGGGAGTCACGGCATAAAGAGTCTTAGCGTTGATCCGGCATTCTAATGGAAAAATAGAGGCGTCTACATCCTCCGGTATAGTAAACGCGAAAGTTATATCTTCATCCTGTATCGGAATAATAGTATTATCGCCTTCCTTATCCTCCGACTTATAAAAACGGACTTCATCAAAGGTATATGGATTACGTAAGATCAACGTTATCTTGCGCTGTAAATTCCCTCCTTTTACATAGAAATAAGCGGTTTTCTCTTCTGAGGCAGGAGACAGGATCGAGGCGGTAATGTTCCCTCCGTTCATGGTAACAGAGCCATCAACCACCCCAGACAAATCCTTGGTATCTTGAATCAAGCTCAATCCGGAAGCGGAAGATCCGGTGTAAGTGGCCGACATACTCAGCTGACCGGCCTTTGTGAATACGTAGGTTGTTTTCGAGACCTCTAACTTTTCCGAGTCAAAGGCTATCGACGGATATTTCTCCAATTCAGTTGAGGCCGTGATATTATTATCCGCTACTCTTCCGGGCCTGATAACCTCTTCCCAGCTAACACCGGGACGATTTACAGCGGAGATCGTTATATTATAGCAGTAATTACGTATGATATCGTAAGTTCTTACGACACCAGCTTCTGTCTTAGACAAGTCTAATTTGTAATAGGTATCTGAACTAGATCTATCATATTTCGCCTTTACAATAATAAACGCATGATTATCACCCGTAGTTGCCTGTTCGAAAGGATAAAGGCTAGAACTTGTAAAGGGCTCTTGCGTTTGAATTTTATTTTCCGCAGGAAGATTGATCTCCCCCTCAACAGGAGCGGCGACAGTCGCTTTTGCAGATGCATTGTAGACCATAAACTTTACGTCAGACAACATCTTCGAATTATCCGTCAAGGTAATCTTCGCCCAGTTCCGGGTCAACGCTACGTCTCCCAGATCGGAGCTACTCTCAAGCGTTCGCTCAGCGAAGAATACACGTTCGTCTGTCGCGGCGTTAAACACATCTGTTTCTGTTCGGATCGAGGCATAATTCTCATAACTTGACACGAATTGTATCTTTCGGGTCTCTTTTGATATGGAGGCGCTATATGAATCACCGGATTCTTTATTAGCGGCGACCGTACCCAAATAAAGCCCTTCGCCATCAAATGTTATTAAATTCAAATTATTGACACCCGTTTCCTTAACATCGGCCGATCTCGTAATGACCGTTGCCGACGGTACATCCACCCGGAAGGATACTAACATCTTCGAGCCGTCCACCGGATTCTGTTCCTGAATCATATCATCCGCCGTACAAGCGGATAGCAACAGGATACTCGCTAATAAACCATATATTTTTCTCAACATAACTGTTTAGTTTTTACGATTATCAATACACATCATGGACACAACGAACATAACTTATTGCATTAGAAGACGTAGTAGAGGCAACTTTATTGCCATTCATATTGACATGGATCCCCGTCTCGCCAGCCCATCGAGCGCTCCAATAAGTACCTCCTATCAATAAGGATTTTACCGCGCTATTAGGGTCATACTGTAATTTCGCTATATATTGAAGCTCGGCGGTTGTCGGTATACGCCATGTACCGGCTTCCAGATAAGGATACTCTATATATTTGCTACATCTATCTTCCGCATGTTCATATGATATTTGTGTCGTAATGCCATGCTGAGAGGCTATCACGAACTGGGGAGACACTAATTTATTAGCCTCTTCCGTTACTCCTGTCTTCCCTTCCCCATCGCGCGGATCTCCTATAATGAAACCTCCTGCCGCGATAGAGGTTATCGTAAACAGATTAAAATTTGTTTGGTTATCATCCTCCGTGCGGCCTCCCCACAACTCATCAGGAACGTATCCATACTTTTGATCATCAGCAGGAAAACCATGAAGCTCAGGAATATTCTCCGTTTTATTATTATTATGTACCTCCACATAAGGTGTCGGATAATGAGTCACCATTACCGTTTCTTCCAAACCACCGGTTGTTGTTTTTATCTTTAATTCGATATGGGTCGGGACATAATTTACTGGAGTTGCACCGAATGAGATCTCAATAACCCCGTTATTAATAACAATTGTTGGATAGTACTTATCCCCGCTGGTATATGAGCCTGTAATTTCAGTTTCGTCTGCTGTATAACTTACGTATTCCGCTGAGACAATCTCATAGTCCACCTCCAAATCCGACACATACCCAAACGTATACGAAGTAGTATTTGGCATATGAATAATATGCTCCGAGACAAATAAATAATGCATATTATTAATTGATGCGTCAACTTCAACCGGCACCCAACCTTTCGCCTTCACTGTGAAAGTGACAGTCTTATTAGGTAAACTCATCAAGCCTTTTACTTGATAGGTATTACCGTGTACGATTCCTGTCGTATTACATTCCGGCTGGGATTTAACCGGATTCAACGCGTAAGTATACGTTTTTAGCGAACCTTCTTCAGAGTCATTCTTCTTCAAGAGACCCGTGATCGTAATAGTAATCGGAGTCTCATCTGTCGATCTCTCATACGTGTAAAACGAGAAAGTGTTCTTTATCGTATTGGCCTCCTTTTCCTCTTGCCATTCAAGAGAAGAAGATGTCACTTCGTTATTCACGACCTTTGTTTTATCGGTTAGGATCATCTTTGACTTCGTATTGACTCCTTCCACTTTAAAACTTTGAATATCGAAGGAAGCTCCCTTATCTTCATCCGGAAACCCTATCGATACATTTACACGAGCGACTAACTGATCTAACTTAATATCGAAATTATTAACCTTTCCCTTTTCCAAGGTCACGACTTGTTCCGCGCCCTTCATCAACTCCGAAGATTTAAAGGCCGACTTTTGCTCCACGATCAAGTTTGCGAACTGCGTATATGTAGTGAACGCTTTACATGCCTTCAATTGCTCTTCCGATAAATTCGCTATAGTCAAGACAGTCTGGGGACTTTCCCCATCACATTTCGCTACCACATTCACCGTGAAGCTCTTCGTCTCCGTATCCAATGTCTCCGCTTTCAATCCCACCACGTCCTGACGGGCCGCGTCAAATACGGCTATCACATAGTTATTGATTAGCTCCTCGTTGTCACTAACCGGAGTCTCATAATTCGTAGTAGCCTTTGTCTCCACACTATTTATGGACAAAGTAGCCGATATCGTAGCCTCCTCTCCTCCACTTATAACAGGCCCGTCAATCAATGTCTCCTCTGAGCAAGAAGAGAATAGCCATGTCGTGGCAGCTATCGTAAATAGTATATTCTTTAGTCTCATAACTTATTAATTTTACCCGTTTATTTTATTACTTCTTCCCAAGTTCCTGTTACCGTATTCGATATAAAGTCGTTTACCGTACAGGTTCCAACTGCCGTACCATTCGTAATGGTCACATACAGTTTATATATATTCCCCGACTGTATGCGGGCCGCGCCGTCCGTCTTTATTTTAAATGTACTTGTAGATTCCACTCCATTCACCGTATACACGACTTTCAGTGCCGTTTGTTTATTCACGTCATTGCTTTCATTCGCATATGTATAAAAACGAATATCGCTAATATTCCCATACGTTGGTTTTGGGGATACACTCGGATCATTATAATCCGGATGAAAAGGATTATCATCACCTACAGAAAGCGGACCTACAGAAGAAGTTCTCAGAATCACACTAGGATCAGCCTTTTTAACATATGTGCTAGTAACGGCGTTTAATAATGAAACGCTTACAACGTTAGCATCGGATATCGTCTCTTCACTGAAAGCAGGTTTCCCATTCGAATCTGCTCCTGTTTGAATTTTCTTATATACCTTAAACTCCTCCAACTGAATAGCCGACGTAAGTTGATGTACCGGTATTTCAACCTTGGTGCAATTCACTCCATCAATACATTGATCCAATACCTTCTCCCGCACTTTATAATCAGATATAGTTGTTGAACCGAACTTCACGAAGATATTAGGATCTGTCTTAGTAATTCTTCGTCCCAATATATCACCGTAAGTTTTGCAGTTTGCCACAAATCCATCCTGATCGTTTTTTACATCGGCCGATAATATATTCGCGACCGCCACAAACGTCACTCTAGGTTTATCTGTCGCTGCCGCGTTTCTTACAGGAATCTTAATAATCATATGGTTTCCCAACGCATAAATATTAGGATTATCTCCCGTAGGCGCAGAAACTATCGCATCACCTCCCTGATAGGTATTATAGAAAGCAGAGGCTATTATTTCACTTTCGTTTGTTAACGCACTTTCATCCCCTAAGAATGCCGCTATATAACAACTATTGATAACTCCTTCTGTTGTTTTACTATTATCCGGAGCTTCTCTAGCTGCTGATTTAGTTTGTAGAGTGCCACCTGTTAAAGCCAAGTCGAATTCCGCATATATATCCGTCCTCGATTCTTCCTCTGTAACAACTTTGCCTACCTCATCCAGCACCTCATCTCCCATCGAGCAAGAGACCGCCAGCAGCATCAAGCAAATACTTGAGATTATTGTCTTTATTTTCATACCCCTATATTTTATTCGTTTAACTTATTCCTTATTGTCTAGAATATAAGGATCGTTTTAGTTCCGATAGGACTAGAAAGTCTAGGCAGACTTGAGTAAAGAAGACATACAAGACTGAATCAACTCTTTACCTTGTTGAGAATAGGTAAAGATAATTTTCATAAGTTCTTCTCCAAAGTGGATTGATTTGTATAAGAGACTATAATATAAGGATTTAATATTAGGATAGGTTATATAGTCCTATCGGAACTACGTTCCCAAGGACAGGCTAGCGGACTTTTTTTACACTGGCAAAATTAGATGGATACATTAATAAAGGGAATAGGCGGAACTTTCAACTTTAAGGGGTAAAACTAGCAATTTGAGACTAGCTGAAATAAACGATAGAGAATCCTATCATTTCGATAGAGATACCCATGCTGCCTGAGAAAATTATAAGTCGTGGTTGCTTTTTTATATTAATATAAGTAAACTAAATTGATTATAGGGAAAAGATAGGAATTAGTTGACAACTGTCACTTGTCAACTAACCTCTTGTAGTGGCATACGAGCAGATTCCCCTCATCATCGTATAAGTGCATGCCGTTGCCTTCGCAATAACGGAACATCTTACAATCCGCGCATTCCCCTTTCTTCGCCCAGCCGCGGTCACGATACGGTTTAAACTCATTATTCCAGATATCGATGAAATCGTCTTTATAGATGTTTCCTTGGTGGAAGTTCGCCCGTATACTGGGACAACCGGAGATAGCGCCATCAGCGAGGACAGAGGCAGTATTGATACCGGCGTTGCATTGGAAAATCGAGTCTCTCACCTCAGCCTCATAATTCCCGAGGAAGCCCTCACAGCCGTAGCTAACGTGTATCTTACCCTCTTTCCGGCAGAAGCGGATGAAGTTCATGACCCATGTGAACTGTTCGTTTGTCAGTTGCAAATCCGTCTCGGTTGTGGCACGTCCGACAGGGAAGATCGTAAAGATACGCCACCGTTTTACGCCCATCTCGATCAAGAAATCCTTGAAGAGCATCAAATCTTTGAAGTTGTGTTGGTTTACGCAAGTCACCACATCCCAGATGATCTCCTTTTCCTCGGCCAACATACAGATGGCATTCAGTGCCTTCTCGAAACTTTTAGGATTACGGCGAAGCCAGTTATGCGCTTCCTCGAAACCATCTAGGCTGATAGTCGCCGAGTGCAATCCGGAAGCCAAGAGCGAGTCGAGCCGTTCCCGGGTCATCAGATAACCATTGGAGACGATCCCCCAAGGATATCCCCTGCGATACAGTTCCAACCCGCATTTCTCGATATCCTTACGAACCAGCGCCTCGCCTCCGGTAAAGATGACGAGCACTTTGTTCGGCTCGACGTAAGGCGTGATATCGTCTATGACTTTCAGGAAGTCTTCGACAGGCATATCCGGGACAGAGGCCGAGACATGGCAATCGCTCCCGCAATGACGGCAGGATACATTACAACGAAGCGTACACTCCCAAAAGAGTGTACGCAATTCATGTAATTTAGCCCTGTTCTTCTTGATACTTCGAAAAAGCTCTAGGGCGATACGTTTTTTGATGTTTGGGCGTTTGTCCATATTTTATTCTTTTTTCTCTTTAAGTTTGATGTCGGGGATGTTAACCTCTGCTTTCCCATGGAACCAAGATTTACCTCCCTCAAATCCTTCGATCTTGACATCTATCGAATCCGTCTCAAATGATCCGTTTTCAGGCCCGTCAATATCTTTAGCGATAATGCGTACGATGCCCATTGGGGAATCCTCGAATTTTATATCGTAACTTCCGTCTTTTTGGGTTTGGGGTGATTTATATATTTCGCTTATATATGAGGGAGATAATACGTTATTATATATGCCCCCATAGTTGATCTCTATTCCTTGGATGGGATCTCCGTTCATATCTGTAACTTTTCCTTTCAACTCGTATTCTGCGTAAGGGCTACCATACTCATCTGTAGCGCCACAGGAAGTAACGCTGAAGCCTAGTAGAGAAAGAAGCCCCGCTAAAATCCAGTTAAAACCTTTTAATATGGAATGATAAACTGTTTCCATTTTCTAGTTTTTGCGTGTTAGTTGGAAGTTAATTTCTTTTGATCCTTTACCTATTAACATCCCTTTCCCTTGTAATAATTCAATTTCGGCGAAATTTACGATAATAGAATCAGTTTTGCAAGCGTTTGGGTCATTCCAATACGAAGATAATTTTGTGTAGATGGTATGTTCGATAGCCGTAGCCTTATCGTAGGTGAATTGATATCGTCCGGTCTCATCCGTGATGGCCGGAAAGCAGGAAAGGTCGTCCTCTAGAGTAGGGGTATATGCCGGTGAGGTTAAGATTGCGACTCCGGCCAGCGGATAGCCTTGATCATCAGTTACTTTTCCGTAGATCGTGTACAATGCGTAAGGTTCCGTATGTGTATCTACATATTCCTTAAGTGTGATCTTGATTTCCTTAGAGGCACTACCTTCGTACCATCCATCACCTCCGGTAAGTTGCTCGCTGTCGAAGATTACTTGAGTCGTATCGGATGCGAATTGTCCTCCGTTCATTTCTTCGTCTATGTCTTCCGTGATGAATCGGTATTTTAGGATCGGAAAATCAGTTTTCTTCCAATCAAACTCTCCGTTAGCGTCAGTCCTTACGGTATCGGTATGCAGCCATCCGTAAGGATAAATTCTTGCGTCATTTCGATTTATACGTATTTGGGTGTTAGGTATCGGATTATCGTTTGTATCCACGACTTTTCCTTTTATCTGAAAATTGGCGTAAGGAGTGCCATATTCACAAATTATGGGACCTTCTCCCTCGTCGTCAGTGCAGGAGAAACCTAAAAGCATTAATAAACTCGCCAATACGCAGTTGGCTTTTTTCAACAGTTGCAAGTGCATCCTTTTCATGGTGTAAATTATTTTTATTTACGATTCTATTTATTTGATGAATGGGGCAGCAAAATAGTTGCATGCGAATGCGTAAGAAAATGTGATGACTTTTTGTATCTTTGCCACTTCAATGTAACAGATCAATTTATGAGAGATTTCATACGTATTTTAAAGCGTTTCGTTCCCCCTTACAAAAAGTATATGGTTCTGAACATCGTGTTCAATGTACTTTCCGCTATCTTGAACCTGTTTTCTTTCGCCTTGATTATCCCGATCCTTCAGATCTTGTTTAAGATGGATGAGGGGAATTACACCTTTATGGATTGGAATTTTAACGCGGGAAGCTGGGAGTCGTGGAAAGCCTTGCCGGAGTTGATCAAAAATAACTTTTTTTGGTATGTATCCGATCTGATAGAGGTACACGGAGGTTCGTTCGCCTTGATTATGTTGGGAATCTTCCTGATCGTGGCGACTTTCTTGAAAGTGGCGACCATGTATCTGGCCTTTTATACGATGATCCCGATTCGAACCGGAGTCGTTCGTGATATCCGTAATCAGATTAACAAGAAGATTACGCAGTTGCCGTTGAGCTTTTTCTCCGAGGAGCGAAAAGGGGATATTATCGCCCGTGTATCCGGAGACGTGAACGAGATTGAGACATCCATCATGAGTTCATTGGACATGTTATTCAAGAACCCGATCCTGATCGTGATCTATCTTGTGGGTATGATCGCTATCAGTTGGCAACTTACCGTGTTCGTCTTGATCCTGCTGCCGTTGGCGGGTTACGTAATGGGACAAGTCGGTAAGAAGTTGAAACGGAAGTCCTTGGAAGGACAGCAACAATGGGGATTCCTGATGAGCCAGATCGAGGAGACATTAGGCGGACTCCGTATTATCAAGGCATTTAACGCCGAGAAGAAGATACAAGACCGCTTTGAGCGAAGCAATGATACTTTCCGCCGGTTGACGAACCGTATCTATCGCCGCCAACAAATGGCGCATCCGATGAGCGAGTTTTTGGGAACCGTTACGATCGCTATCGTACTTTGGTATGGAGGTACGCTGATCTTGAGCGCGAATAGCCCGATCGACGCTCCTACGTTTATTTATTATCTGGTTATTTTCTATAGCATTATCAATCCTGCGAAAGATCTAAGTAAGTCGGTTTATGCGATCCAGAAAGGTCTGGCCTCTATGGAGCGTGTCGATAAGATCTTGAAGGCGGAGACGGATATCCATGACCCGGAACATCCGAAGAAGATCGCCTTGAAAGAGAAAATCAGTTATAAAGATGTTTGGTTTAAATATCAGGAAGCTTGGGTCTTGAAAGGGATTAATCTGGATATTCGGAAAGGAACGACCGTGGCTTTGGTCGGTCAGTCCGGTTCGGGCAAAAGTACTTTGGTGGATCTATTGCCTCGCTTTTATGATGTGAATAAAGGGAATATCCGTATTGATGATACGGATATCCGTGAGGCCACCCTTTTCGATCTTAGGGGATTGATGGGAAATGTCAATCAAGAGGCTATCTTGTTTAACGATACCTTCTTCAACAATATCGCTTTTGGAGTGGAAGGGGCTACGATGGAACAGGTGGAGGAAGCCGCCCGCATCGCCAACGCTCACGATTTTATCATAGCGAGTGAGAAAGGTTACGATACCAATATAGGCGACCGGGGTGGAAAACTGTCCGGCGGACAACGCCAGCGAATCAGTATCGCCCGTGCGATCTTGAAGAATCCCCCGATCTTGATCTTGGATGAGGCCACATCCGCCTTGGATACGGAATCCGAACGTTTGGTACAAGAAGCGTTGGAGAACTTGATGAAGAATCGTACGACCGTAGTGATCGCCCACCGTCTCTCTACGATCCGTAATGCGGATGAGATCTGTGTGATGCATGAGGGTGAGATCGTAGAACGGGGCAAACACGAGGAGTTGTTGGCTTTGGATGGCTATTATAAACGACTATGTGATATGCAAAGCTTTTAGGGTGATACTGCAACCCGGGTTGCAGTGGATCGCCTCTTCGGCTTTTGATGGAAAAACAATAACAAGGAATAATCGTATGAATATGAAAGGACTTTATTTGATTTTGTTATCGTTCCTTTTCGGTTGTAATTTGCCGGATATGCAGACTGGGAAGGAGGTCTCTTATTATTTTGACCAACCAGCGCAGATATGGGAAGAAACTTTGCCTTTGGGAAACGGCCGTATCGGTATGATGCCGGATGGTGGTATTGAGCGGGAGAATGTGGTCCTGAATGAGATTTCCCTGTGGTCCGGAAGTAAGCAAGATACGGACAATCCTTATGCGTATTATTCTTTGGCGAATATTCGTCGCCTTTTATTTGAGGGACGGAATGACGAGGCACAGGATTTGATGTATAAGACTTTCGTCTGCAAAGGGACCGGAAGTAATCTGGGTGACGGTGCGAACGCTCCGTATGGGAGTTACCAATTATTCGGAAATCTAGTGCTGAGATATATGTATCCGAATGAATCGGATTCTATCGCTGAGTATCGCAGGCGGTTGAACCTAAGCGAGGCTATCGCTTCCGTCTCTTTTAAAAGGGGGAATGTGAATTATCAACGGGAAATGTTTACCTCTTTTTCCGGGGATCTGGGAGTGATTCATTTGGTAGCGGATGCGGATCGGGCCTTGAATTTCTCATTAGGTATGAATCGTCCGGAACATGCGACGATCTCTTTGGACGGAAAGGACTTGCTGATGCGGGGACAACTGCCGGACGGGGTGGATACGTTGGAGATGAAAGGGATGCGTTTCGCCTCTCGTGTCCGTATCGTCTTGCCGAAGGGGGGAGATTTGACCGCAACGGATAGTAGTTTATCGGTGCGAAGTGCCTCGGAAGCGATTATCTTGGTAAGTTTAGGTACGGATTATTTCGATAAAGACGGCGTCGGACAATCCTTGGAAAAATACTTATCGCAAGCGGAATCTAAGGATTTCTCCACCTTGCGCCGGGAACATACGCTCGCTTATCGCTCCCTGTTTGATCGGGTCTCTTTGGATTTGGGAAAAGGCGAAAGGGATCATCTTCCGATCCATGAGCGTTTGGCCGCTTTCGCTCAAGATAAGAACGATCCGGGATTGGCGGCTTTATATTTCCAGTTCGGTCGATATTTATTGATTTCCTCGACCCGGCAGGGATTACTGCCCCCGAATTTGCAGGGCTTGTGGTGTAATACGATTCATACGCCTTGGAACGGGGATTATCACCTAAATATTAATTTACAGATGAATCATTGGCCAGCGGAGGTAACGAACCTTTCCGAGTTGCACCTTCCGCTAATCGAATGGACGAAACAGCAAGTCCCTAGCGGTGAACGTACGGCCAAAGCTTTTTATAACACACGGGGATGGGTCACGCATATTTTAGGTAATGTCTGGGAGTTTACCGCCCCGGGCGAACATCCGTCGTGGGGAGCCACGAATACATCCGCCGCATGGCTATGCGAGCATTTGTACACGCATTATCAGTATACATTAGATAAGGCGTATTTAAGGGATGTTTATCCGACGATGAAAGGGGCTGCCCAATTCTTTGTGGATATGCTGGTGCAAGATCCCCGGACTAAATATCTGGTGACGGCACCTACTACCTCTCCGGAGAACGCTTATAAAATGCCAAACGGAAGTGTCGTGAGTATTTGTGCCGGATCGACGATGGACAATCAGATCTTGCGGGAATTATTTACGAATACCATTGAGGCCGCCGGGATTTTAGGTGTGGATAGCGCGTTCGCTGCTGAGTTGGCGGCGAAACGAGATCGCTTGATGCCTACGACGATCGGTAAAGACGGCCGTATTATGGAATGGCTCGAGCCGTATGAGGAGGTAGAGCCTACCCATCGTCATGTCTCTCATTTATATGGGCTTTATCCCGGGAATGAGATCTCGATAGAGCATACGCCGGAGTTGGCAGAGGCGGCTCGTAAATCCTTGGAGGTCCGTGGCGATCAAAGCACGGGCTGGTCTATGGCTTGGAAGATTAATTTCTGGGCCCGTTTACAGGATGGCGATCATGCTTATAAATTGCTGGGTGATTTGTTACGTCCCTGTGTAGATGAGCATACGAAGGAGGTGAAGGGAGGAGGTTCTTATCCTAATTTGTTTTGTGCCCATCCTCCTTTCCAGATTGATGGTAATTTTGGAGGAACAGCCGGTATTGCGGAGATGCTGATACAGAGTCAATCCGGATTGATCGAGTTCTTGCCCGCTTTGCCATCCGCTTGGAAAAATGGAAGCTTTAGCGGTTTAAAAGTCCGGAATGGCGGGGAGGTGTCGGCTAAATGGACGGAAGGTCTGTTGACGGAAGCTCGATTGAAAGCGATCGTTCCCGGTTCTTTCCAGATCAAGCTTCCGGCGAATTCCGCGAACATGAGCCTCAAAAAGAACCAAAAGCCGGTTTCCCTACCTGTAGTCGATGGAAAAGTAACAGTGGACTTGTTACAAGGGGAAGAGCTTGTGTTGCAATTCTAAGTTACCATTCTGAGGGGATGAGACGCGGCATGCTGCGTCTCTACAACAAATGAGAAAAATTTAATATAACGGTAATCTATAAATGAAACCGATCGAAAGGCGTGCGGTGTCGTCCAGAGAGGCATCGAGCGCCTTCGCTCGTTCGGATAGGTTATATTTTTTACCTATGGCGGTCAAGAAGATATGTAGATTATCATCGGCCATCGGATAGAACTCAAGCCCTCCTTGATACCCCCATGCCGTACGGTATTTACCTTTCTCGTAAGCATCGTAGGCTTTATAGATCGATGCGCTTTCATACATTCCTTTCGCGAATAGTTGCCATTTGGGATGGAAACGATACTGTATTTCCCCCACCAGCGAAAGATAATCGATGTTTTGCATACGAACCGGTGGTTCCGGTTCCTCCTCTCCGGAGACTTCGGGCTGGGTCAATTCGGTCAATAATCCTAATGGGTCTAATTTTCCTCGTGAATACATGACATCGAAATAAGCATAGACCGGTCCGGCCTCTATACTTTGACCGGTAAAGACGCTATACATATATTTCCCTTGGGCTTGCTCCGCGGCGGATACGGAGTACCGTAAATGAATCAACTCATCCAGAAAGTTACCGTTCCAGTTCAATGTGTAAAACAAGGGAACTCTCGGTTTCTTAAATCCTTCCGGCAGACGTCCATACTCATCTTCCATCGATCCCATACGACTGTTCGTCACCTGTAAGCGGATCTCTTGTGACTCATTCGGCTGATACCCCAGCCCGATTCCCGTAAGGTAGCAAAGGGAGTATTCATTCATATCGCTATACTCATAAATAAGCAAAGGATTCTCGTCGTACTCAAAACCACCGTAGAACACATCTTGTTTTCCGGCGGTTAAGGTAAAACGCTCATTCAGTTTATAGCCAATATACGCATATTCGATCGACTCATTCAAATTCTCCAAGGCTTGTCCCTCATAACCGCCATTCAGCGTTTGGCGATACCAATAGAATAACCGATCGTTCACTTCTCCGGTAACATCAATTTTGACATCCCTGAAACGAAAGGCGGCTTCATCCAGCTTCCCCGAGAAAAAGTCCGCGTTGAATCCTGCATGCATCTCCAAGTCCAGATTGAAAACCTTGTTGCGTTTCGGAATCTTAGTTGCGTATTCAAAAAGAGATACCGAAGAAGAATCCCGCTCTGGGATCGGAGAATTTGTCTGAGCGTAAGACGTTAACGCGGAACCGATAAATAAGAAGGCCGACAGCCAAGCCACTGTGAGTCGTTTCATTTACTGATGTTAATTATTAAAGTGGCCGCAAAGATACGAATTATTGCTCGGTTTTGCCCATATGCTTCATGACTTTAGCGTCCAGATAGAAAATGAGTTCTTCCGCTATATTCGTACAATGATCTCCGAAACGTTCCATTTTCCGGATAACACCGGCCATATATAACCCTGCCAACGCGCTACCTTTATGCTCCTCTATATATTTGGCGATAATAGCGGTAGAATTATGATTGATCTCATCGATCAAATTATCCTTCAAGAAGATACGGGAAGCGATCTCTGAGCTTTCTTTCTCAAAAGCCTCTTTGGTGAGTGAGATCATGCTTAATAACTCCGACAGCATTTCTTCTACCCGGGTTTCCTTGACCAGTTGCGGGTCAATCGGTTCCCCCTCGGGAAGGTTTCCTGCGAAACGGGCGATGCTTTCTGCGAAATCTCCCAGACGCTCTAGGTTTGTATTAATCTTATACATCGCCAATACGAAACGTAGGTCGATCGCTACCGGTGCGTACAAGGCGATGATATCCTCGCAATCACTGTCGATCTTTAGCTCGAAAGCATTTACCCGGCGTTCCCGGCTGATTACCTTATAAGCGAGTTCCTTATCTCCGGTAAGCATAGCCTCCCCTGCGTTGTATAATTGCTGGTGAACCAATGCCCACATCTCGCTGATACTATTTTTTAAAGAATGAATCTCCTGCTCTATAACCTTCATACTCTTCTAATTTTCAATTTTCAATTTTTAATTTTCAATTACCCAAACCGTCCGGTAATGTAATTCTGTGTAGACTCTTTCTCCGGATTGGTGAAAATCTTCCGGGTATTATCATATTCAATCAATTCCCCTAAATAGAAATATCCGGTCTTGTCGCTAACACGAGCCGCTTGTTGCATATTATGGGTAACGATTACGATCGTATAATCATTTTTCAGCTCATGTATCAAATCCTCGATCTTGCTGGTTGAAATCGGGTCCAACGCGGAAGTCGGCTCGTCCATCAATAGGATAGAGGGCGAGATCGCCAAGGCACGGGCGATACATAAACGTTGCTGTTGTCCGCCGGAAAGAGCGAATGCCGATTCTTTCAGTTTATCCTTTACCTCGTCCCAAAGGACGACCTGCTTTAAAGTCTTGACCACCGTCTCCTCAATATAATTCTCATCGTTGACACCGTTTACCCGCAGGCCATAAGCGACATTCTCATAAATCGTCTTAGGAAAAGGATTCGGTTTCTGGAAAACCATCCCCACGTTTTTACGTAAGCGATCCACTTTCTCACTTTTCGTATAGATATCTCTTCCATCAATCAGGATCTGACCTTCCATGCGAGTGCCCGGAATCAAATCATTCATGCGGTTGAACAGGCGGAGGAAAGTAGACTTTCCGCAACCGGACGGTCCGATGAAAGCGGTGGACGTATTCGGCTCTATCTCCATGGAAATGTTCTTCAACGCATGGAAATCCCCATAATAAAAGTCTACGTTTTTAGCATCAATCTTTATCATAATTGTCTTATTTTTTTAATTCATTTTTACCTTCTTGGCGAAATAACTACGCAAGGCATTTGCCAAAAGGTTTACTAATAATACGATGACAATCAGTACGAGTGCCGTGCCATAAGCCATTCCCCGGGAAGCCTCGATATCCGTACCGCTTGTAGATATAACATATAAGTGATAGGGTAATGCCATACATTGGTCGAAAATACTTTTCGGTAATTGCGGCAAGAAATAAGCGGCCACCGTAAAAAGGATAGGAGCGGTCTCTCCGGACACACGCCCGATCGAAAGAATCAATCCCGTAATAATATTGGGGAACGCCATCGGTAGCACGACCCTGCGAATGGTCTGCAATTTCGTAGCCCCTAACGCTAGGCTACCGTGGCGGAAAGAATCATCGATACTTTTCAAAGCCTCTTCCGTCGTACGGATGATAAGTGGCAAGGACATCAGCGCCAAGGTAAACGAACCCGCTATAATAGAGTCTCCCCATCCCAAGGTGCTTACGAATAGAGACATACCAAATAACCCGAAAACAACGGATGGGACACCACTTAGATTATTCGTCATGATACGGATGAAGCGGATGAGTTTCCCGTTCGTGGCGTACTCGTTCATATAAATACCACTCATGATGCCGATAGGAAAACTAATCAAGCTACTTCCGATCACTAAATAGAGTGTACCTACGATAGCCGGAAAAATCCCCCCGGAGGTCATGCCCTCTTGGGGTGCTTGTGTCAGGAAATCCCAACTGATCACGCTCGCTCCCTTTAAGATAATGAATCCCAGTATTACGAATAAGATCACTACGACCAAATAACTCAGGAAAGAAAAGAAACCGAAAGCAACCTGTTGAGAGGCCCGTTTCCTCTTGTCTATATTCCCTAAATGTTGAATAGGTGCCATATCTTTAATTAAATTTTACGTTTGGATGAAATATATTCTACGGCGATGCTCAACCCCAAGGTGATGAGGAACAACACGGCTCCCAGCATAAACAAGGCTTGGTAATGTGCTCCACCTGCGGGAGCCTCACCCAATTCCGCCGCTATCGTGGCAGGAATTGTCCGTACCGGTTCGAAGAACGAGGTAGGGATAACGGCGGCGTTTCCGGTTACCATCAATACGGCCATCGTCTCACCGATCGCACGTCCTATACCTAATACGACAGCGGACGTGATACCGGATATGGAGTAGGGGATTATTACTTTATAGATGGTTTGCCATTGCGTGGCTCCCAATGCCAAGCTGGCCTCTTTCATGGCTCGTGGTGTAGTTCGCATGGCATCTTCCGCTACCGTGATGATGGTCGGCAACGCCATGATCGCTAAAACCACGCTTCCGGCGAAAGCGGTCTCGCCTACCGGAAGGTCTAAAGTCTTTTGGATAAGGGGAACGATCACCACCAATCCGAAGAAACCATAAACGACTGAGGGAATACCTGCCAGCAACTCGATAAGCGGTTTTAATAAATTGCGTGTTTTTGTATTGGCGATCTCTGCCATATAGATCGCTACCGCTACTCCGAAGGGGAGGGATAAGGCGATCGCACCTATACTTACCAACAGCGTTCCTAGTAATAGAGGGATCAGCCCAAAGATCGGAGCGGGAGTTGAGGTCGGATACCATTTCGTCCCTCCAAAGAATTCCGAAGGCTTGATCGTGGCTCCCGATATGATTTTTCCCGTAAAGTTTTCCGACTTGTATTGTTCCGGAAAGAATGCGATAATCCCGGGCTCTTTATGGATAAGTTCATTGATTTTCTCGGGAACATATTGAAATTCTTCACCTAGCTCTTCTTCCGTATAATAGTTGGTTAGATCCGAGAACCGGAAGACTAGTATATCTTGATTTTCTCCGTTTAAATCTTCCCAATTGGTGATATTGGCATCGAAGACATCCATGATTTGCTCGGGCGACAAATGTTCGACCGGATTTTCCTGATTCACGGCCAATATATATCCTTCCTCTACCTCCGGGCTGTTAAAAAGACCTGCGGCCTCTTTAAATAAGAAGACAATGATCAACAAGATCGTAAAGCTACTGACGCTTCCACTGATCAAAAATCCTCCTTCCACTAATTTTTCAATAAACTTTCTCACAATCTTTGCCTATTTATTCTGATGCAAAGAAAGGATATCCATATTAAGAAGCTGTTAAGCCTGTTTGAAAGAATTATTACAAACATATTACGAGTTTGTAATATATACAATTGAAATAAAAAAGGCTCCGTTATGCGGAGCCTCAAAATATATTGGAGATTATAGATTTTCTAGCCATTTTTTACCAGGCTTGGTATATAGCCATACGAGGAATCCACCTCCAACAATAGCACTGATCGTGAAAACTAAACTTAGCATATCCATAATAAACCTTATTTAAAAATTTTATTTCCAATCCAGGCGAATATCACTGTTGCTATTCCACCAACGATAGCTCTATATATAAATATTGACTCTTTTAGCTCTGTATCAAAAGTAGCAATACCTCCAATAACCAGACCCGCAAAAGTTAATTTAGCCAAATCATAGAAGAACTTTCCCAGGTTTTCTCTACGGGATTGATCTCTTTCCCTGCTTTCTTTTTTTTCATCCTGTTGTTTCTCCCAGTTTCCCATATAACAAAGATATGAATAGTTTTTAGATAAACAAAAGGCCATCCCGAAATTATTCGGAATGGCCTTGAGATAAGTATGTAATATGTTTGTATTACTTATTATACTTGCTCCAATCCACATTGTGCATATCTCCGCTGGCCGCTAGTTCCTCATGGAAAGCGAAACAGCATTTCAGGTTTTGAGGCGTATGTCCCTTGATACCCATAGCGAGGTACTCTTCCAATAACGGTTTGTAATCCGGGTGAACACAATTGTCGATGATACAACGAGCGCGTTGGATCGGAGATTTACCGCGTAAGTCCGCTACACCATATTCAGTGATGATGATCTTCACGGAGTGCTCGCTATGATCCAAGTGAGATACCATCGGTACGAACGCGCTGATCTTTCCATCCTTCGCCGTAGACGGAGTCGTGAAGATCGACAACATAGCCGAACGGGTAAAGTCGCCGGAACCACCGATACCATTCATCATACGAGTACCGGATACGTGCGTAGAGTTGATATTACCGAAGATATCAGCCTCCAAAGCCGTATTGATAGCGATCAAGCCTAAACGGCGGGCAACCTCCGGATTGTTAGAGATCTCTTGCGGACGAAGCAAGATCTTATCCTTGAAGAAATCAAGGTTAGCGTAGATCTCACGGATCACCTCGTTACTTACGGACAAAGAGCAACCGCTGGCAAATTTAACACGGCCCTGTTTCATCAACTCGATGACAGCGTCTTGAATAACCTCAGTATATACATTGAATGCGGGGATAGACTCATTAGCTCCCATGCAGCCCAAGACTGCGTTAGCCACGTTACCTACGCCACTCTGCAATGGAACGAATTCTTTCGGAAGACGGCCGGCCTTGATCTCGCTAACCAAGAAGTCCGCAACGTTTTTACCGATCGCCATCGTAACATCATCCAGCGGAGAGAATTTTCCACCTTCATTCGGCTCATCGGTCCTTACCACACCAACGATCTTAGCCGGGTCTACTTTTACACAATCGTTACCGATCCTGTCAGAAGGAGTGTAGATAGGGATCTCACGGCGTAAAGGAGGATCAGCCGGCTCGTAAATATCATGCATACCGCGGATTTCTTTCGGGTGACGGCAGTTCAACTCAACGATGATACGGTCTGCCATACGACAGATAGTAGGTAAGATACCAACACCTGAAGTCGGAACGATCTCACCATCCTCAGTAACATCGGCAGCCTCTACGATCGCTACATCGATCTTACCCAAGAATCCGTAACGCAAGCTTTGTGCCAATTCAGACAGGTGCAAATCGAAATATTGTGCCTGATGAGCGTTTAATGCGGCACGTAAGTCTTTGTTAGATTGGTACGGTGTACGGAATTTGATGGCGTTAGCGCGAGCCAACTCTCCGTCTAGCTTATCACCGGTAGAAGCACCGGTAAACATACCGATTTGGAAAGGGTTACCTTTAGCGTGTTCTTCCGCTGCCTTCCGGGCGATAGCTCCGGGAACGACTTTCGGGCATCCTGCGGGTGTAAAACCACTGAAACCAACATTGTCATTATGATGCACATAAGATGCGGCTTCTTCAGCTGTAATGAATTTTAATGCCATGATAATTAGTTTTTATGTTTTTAGGTAAATACTTACTGTTCAATATTTCGGGCGCAAACTTACATAAAATTACGCTGAATCGAATATAAGTGTGGCGTAAATTAATACTTCCGGTTTAGAATCTCCGCACAAATGATCGCTTTCTTCAATTCCTCGATGTCTCTGAAGGTATCTTCCGGCATAAGCCCCGGTTCTTCCTCGATAGCACTCATCCTTACGGATGGCCGGGTCGCGATATGATTCGGGATATTCTTCTCGGCGGAAAGGAATGGAGATGAGGCAGGCGATGAGGTTACGACTTGCGGTTTCTCAACCTTTGGCGTTACCTGCTTTTGTCGGGGAGCGGGCTTAGGTTTTTGCGTTTCCTTTTGCATATCCTCCAGTATCTCCCAGAAGCCTTTTCCTTCTGTAGGCTGGTCATTAGGCATGATTTCCCTGTCGGGTTGCCCCAATATATCGGGGCGACTCTTCTTCTTTTTGTCTTTCGAACTGAATAAGCCACTGACGGCGGCGATAATCAGGAAAACAATATATAACCAATCTCCTACGTTATCCATAAACTTTGATTATTTTTGCACCTCCAAATGTAAGAAGAATAATTGAGAAGTGAAAAGATGGGAGTATATAAAACATCAGATAGGTATAAAAGTAAATAAGGGTAACTTCACAGCCACCCTTATTCGATTTAACCAAAACCTTAACTATGAAAAAATTTACGTTTTTCGAATGCAAATATAACGGTGGGATTCGAACTATGCAAGCGTTTGCGTAATTATTTTTAAGAATCTTGCTTATTTAAATTCTATTAACATATAGTATGGTAAATCAAGAAAACGGTGTGGACTTAAAATCCGCTACCCAAAGCGATGAACGAAAGTTGTTTATCGAGACCTACGGCTGTCAGATGAATGTGGCGGACAGCGAAGTTGTAGCTTCTATCATGAAGATGGATGGCTATAGTATGACGGAGAATATCGAGGAGGCGGATGCCATCTTCGTGAATACTTGCTCCGTACGCGACAACGCCGAACAGAAAATCTATGGGCGGCTACAGTATTTCCAGTCTTTAAAACGGAAAAAGAAGTCATTAATTGTCGGTGTATTGGGATGTATGGCCGAACGAGTGAAGGAAGACCTGATCCATGTGCATCATGCCGACTTGGTGGTAGGACCGGATTCTTATCTGGACTTGCCGAACTTGGTGGGAGCGGTAGAGCACGGAGAGAAAGCGATCAACGTGGAGCTTTCTACCCAAGAGACCTATAAGGATGTTATTCCTTTGAAGTTACCGGGCGTACATATCTCCGGTTTCGTGTCTATTATGCGCGGTTGTAATAATTTTTGTACGTATTGCATCGTACCTTATACAAGAGGACGCGAGCGTAGCCGGGATATCGAGAGTATCTTGAATGAGATACGGGATATGCACGAGAAAGGCTTTAAGGAAGTTACGTTGTTGGGACAAAATGTAAACTCCTATTCTTTCGAGAAAGAAGGTGAGACCATAACCTTCCCGATCTTGTTGGATCGTGTGGCGAAAGAGGTTCCCGATATGCGAATTCGTTTTACGACCTCCCATCCGAAGGACATGAGCGATGATACCTTACGTGTGATTGCCGCGAACGACAATATCTGTAAGTTTATCCATCTGCCTGCCCAATCTGGCAGCAGTCGCATCTTGAAGGTCATGAATCGTAAATATACTCGTGAATGGTATCTGGACCGTATAGCGGCGATCCGTCGTATCGTACCGGATTGCGCTATCTCGACTGATTTATTCTGCGGTTTCCATTCCGAGACCGAGGAGGATTATCAAGAGACTTTATCCTTGATGCGTGAAGTGGGATATGATAGTGCTTTCTTATTTAAATATTCTGAGCGTCCGGGTACATATGCCGCTAGCCATTTGGAGGATAATGTACCGGAAGAAGAGAAGGTACGCCGTTTGCAAGGTATGATCGATTTGCAAAATAAGTTGTCCGAGGAAAGTAACTTGCGGGATATAGGCAAGACTTTCGAGGTTCTGATAGAAGGATTCTCGAAACGTTCCCGTGAGCAATTGTTCGGACGAACCAGCCAAAACAAGGTGGTTATCTTTGACAAGAAGAACTATCATGTAGGTCAATTCATAAAAGTCAAGATCCATAAGGCTTCCTCGGCTACCCTGTTCGGGGAACCTGTGGAGGAATAAGAAAAAGAAAACGCCAATACGTTCCATTTCGAGCGATATTGGCGTTTCTCTTATTTAAAAATCTTATTCACAATGTAACATTCTCTATTGTGATTTGCTTCTGACAAGAATAATCACTAAATTTGTGTTATTCTAAAACAGGAAGTTATGTCAAGAGATGTGGTAAAACAAGAACTATTGGCGAAACTGAAGCAAGAACACTGCTTCTGGTCGTACAACGAAAACTCTATCAAGGATATTCCAGATGATATGCTGATAGAGAAAACTTTGTTGCATCTTGACTTGGAAGAAATAAACCAACTGTTTCTAATTTATCCTTTCAAGAAAATCAAGCAGGTGTGGCTGGATTATCTTGTTCCCCAAGCGGAATATCTCTACACGTTGAATCGTTTCTTCGCATGGTATTATTTCAAGGCAAAGAAGCCAGATGCTTATATAAAGTCTATGGCTACTCGCCACCTTAATAAAATGTTTGCATGAAAGGTTTAGCTCCACACACGCTGCAAGTTTTTGAAGCTGTCTCTAAGCTGGACTGCATCAAACCCTATCTCTTGGTAGGTGGCACTGCTTTGTCATTGCAAATGGGAACTCGGCAAAGTGAGGACTTGGACTTTATGAAATGGCGTACTTCTAAAACAGAGAAAATGGAAGTGGCATGGTATCAGATAGAGAAAGAGCTCGCTGCAATAGGTGACACTCAGCATAAGAACATTTTAGATATAGACCATGTGGAATATTTAGTGTCTGGAGTAAAGTTCTCGTTTTATGCCTGCCCCAAATATTCTCCTGTCAGTATGCCTGTGGAATATCTGAATAATCTCAGATTGGCAGATGTAAAGTCTATTGGAGCTATGAAGATGGAGGTGCTGCTGCGTAGGAGTAATTTTCGCGATTATTATGATATTTATTCCATCTTAAAGTCTGGTGTACCTATCAACGATTTGGTATCTTTAGCCCTCACTTACTCTGGACATAAATTGAAATCCAAAAACCTGTTGGCTATGCTCACCAACGGCTCTCGTTTTACAAGAGACTCCCATTTTGAGCAACTTGCACCGACTTATGCTGTAACTGCTCAAGAAATAGAAGATTATATAAAGTCTTGTTTATTATAAACTGCTGCAACATTCTTGCGAATGGGGTTATATATAGAAATGAAAAAACTAAATCATCTACCATATCTGCCATTATCTATATAAGTATCTAATTATAAGAAATTTGTTGAATGGTGGTAGATAATAAACATCTACCACTATCAGCTTGCATCTACCACTATTTACTGCTTTTCAACCACTAAATGCAGCCGTTCACTATTCGCTAACAACATTACTCGTTCTGCGACGGTATGCCAACTGGCTGTCTGCTTGGTTATTTGTATACCTTGTGTGTCTTATGCTGATATAGGTAGACACATTCAATAACAATAAAATGTGTAATTATT
>OHAB01000482.1_pt1 | contig 37140 bp, 20 predicted proteins | sample 1577031 | NCBI WGS metagenome assembly OHAB01 (sample SAMEA3541477, study PRJEB24748) | human gut metagenome | biome: human gut; feature: human-associated habitat; material: faeces | place: China | collected 2012 | reverse complement strand
AGCCTGTGTTGCCCCTGTGTGCAATTTTAAGAGCGAAGTCGAGGTAGTTACCCATGATAAACTTTTTAAGGCTTGTTGGGGAAATGTGAGAGATTTGATTTCTTAAGATAGTGCCAAAATAAATAGGGTCGAAAATAGTGCAGGTTAAAGGACTTATGCCGCCGGAGGACGGCATAAGCCGAGAAACACCCACCGGCAGAGCCGTTGGGTGAAATGTAGTATGGCATAACTTTCTCTGCTGTTCAAAAATTTGTTATGCTTTAGAACAGTTTTGTAGGGATTACCATGTAACGGAAAAATAGGAAATGCACCATAGCTCATAGTAGCTACGAAACATCTCCTATTATGTGTTTTTGTTTAGGTATTAAGGGAATATTTCATCCCCCTTACACCCACTGGTGAGTGCCATTGTAACATGGATGTTTAGGAGGCGTCAAGGAAAATGTTACAAAATTGTTACGTTTGCAAACCCAACTAAACAAATTCTATGTTTTCGCCTAAAACCTCTAAAAGAATTATTTCATTCCACGAATCGTAAAAGATTGTGCTTTTGACCTCTGCTATTTCATCAATTGTGCCATCACCGTTTACAATATCTTCTTTCAATTCTTCTAACAGTATAGAATTTGTTTGAATTAGTATATCTCCTATCTCTCTACCTATAGAATTTTTTTCTTTGAAGGCATAATAGTTTGAAAAAATAATTTGCCTAATTTTTTGATCCCAAGTTTTGATATATATAATCAAGCAAGAATCTTTTATGCAAATATCATATATTGTATTATCCATGTTGCTTACGCTATTTATCCAATCCATTATTTGTCACCTCTCTTATTCTGGGAAGGGTTCTCCTGGTATGAATCCAGAGCCTGCTCCAGGTGTATATCCTTCAGGATACCATTTCTTTACATTATTTTTGTTATTCCAACTTTTTGTAGGATCAACCTTATATTCCACATGATAATGAACACCATGATGTCTTGGATTATAGGTTTCGCCTGGCAATAACGGATGTTGTTCTGCCCTTATCCTAATATTATCGCTCGTTTGAATAGTCTGACTTGTTGTACCATTAGTTTTTGTTGCTTTATTTCTCGGTATTTCTGGTAACAAGTCATCTGGGTTTTCTGGAAATACATTTTTAGGGTTACTACCACTCTCACTATCACATTCTCCGCCAACCTTAGATTTACATGTTTCCTTTGCAAACCCACTCGGATTGCTGTACATCACAGGATTGCTGTTACAGTATGCATACAGGTTCAGTCCATCATTGTAGATGACATCTTCCTGTGTGAATCTCCCGATGCCAGGAGCGTAGTAACGTGCTCTCAGGTAATAGAATCCTGTCAGTTCGTCTTCTGTCTGTGTATTGTATCTCAGACGGTTTGGTGTAGTTTCTTCTGAAATGATTGTTTCACCAAATGCACTGTACTGATAGTAATTCTGTACTTCTCCCGACTGGTCAAGTATGTATCTGATACTGCCCTGTTCGTCAGTGATGTAATAAGAAGCAGCTTTGTTTTCACTCGTTAAACTGTTATTTAGTTCACTAACATGCCCTGCATATTCATTACCGAGAGTGTAGGTTTTTGCCTGATTACCTGCTTCATCCAGTTCCGCAAGCATTATGCCGCGACGATATACAAAGTTCGTTACCTTGTCATTCTCTTCTATAGAATAACGGTATCCCTCTGCATCATAATGGTTTTTCTGCGTAAAATCATTACCGTTTATTTCTGTGTTTCGGTTATAGGTATCATAAGAGTAGATTTTTTTATGCTCTGTGCTGTGTTCCTCCGTCAGATTTCCGGCAGGGTCGTAAGTATAACTGATGTTCTTATCATCACCTGTTAACTGTGTCAGTTGGTTCCGACTGTTGTAAAGATAGTTCTCTGTCCTACCATCTGTATCTCTGCTGATTCTGTTTCCTGACAGGTCATATTTATACGATATCCTGCTGTCCCCACAGTTTTCGGACACAAGACGGTTCATGCTGTCATAGCCGTAAGCCGTAGTGACTGGCGTTTTATGTGTGCCATGATTTCCATGCACGGTTTCCTGCCTGCCGGTCCTGTTTCCAGATGCATCATAGGTATAAGAAGCGTCAAACAGCGGTGTCCGGTCTGGAAAGCCTGACCGCATTCCGGTAAGACGGCTTCTGCTGTCATAGGTATAGGCAGTTACCAGGCCGTTGCCATACAGCATCTGTGTCTGCATTCCGTTGCGGTCATAACGGTATTGTACGCTCAGGCCATTATCTGATACAAGCTTTTTAAGTCTTCCTGCTGCATCATAAGTATAATCCGTTCTTACACCTTGTGCAACGATACCTGATGGCTTTCCGTCTGCTCCGTAAGAGGTTTCATACAGTGTCTTTCCCCATGCGCTCTTGGTCAGGATCCTTCCTTCGCTGTCCCTTATGTAATGGTAGACGGTCCCGCCTTCTGAATCACTGGTGAGGAATCCGCGTTCATCATACGTATAGACGCTTCGTATTTCGGGTTCTGCGTTCTGACGGTTATCCTCCATGGCATCCCTGATGCCTGCATTCCTGCTTCCTGTCATGAGCACGGGATTACCGTCCATATTGTAGGTGGTCCTGATGAGGTTTTTGTTCTCATCAAGCCGGTAGCTGCACCTGCCTTCTGCATCGTAACCAAAATACCTCTCTGACCCGTCTGCCCTGCGGATGCTCTCCACCCTGCCGGCTGCCCGGTAGGTGAATCTCGTTTCCTTTCCCATGGCATCTGTTGCACTTACCACATTGCCGGCATAGTCATACTCATAATGCTCTGTGCCACCGTCAGGAAGGGTCACCTTCGTTACCCTGCCCCACAGGTCCTTTTCATACAGGGTTTTGTTCCCGTTGCCGTCCGTCTCGCTGTCCGGTCTGCCCCAGATATCATATTCCGCCCTGTAGTCTGCAGCTGCGTCAGGTCCTGACATCGCTGTCACTTTTCCTGTCGGATGGTACTCATACCTTGTGGTATTTCCTTCTCCGTCTGTACGGGCTGTGACTCTTCCAATGGCATCATAATCGAGGCTGTACTCTGTCTCTCCCTCACCGTTTATCCGGGATTTCTCCCTGCCCAGACCGTCATAGGTAAACCGCGTCTCTGCTCCCGATGGTCCTTTTATGCTGACGGGATTGCCCTCCACGTCATATCCGTAATGCCACCGGCTGCCCAGGGTGTCTCTCCTGTCTGTCAGGCTGCCCCTGAAATCATGCCTGTACTCTGTGAGCAGATAGTCCCTGTCCTCCTCACCCGGATCAGGCAGTCTGCCCTCCGGCGGGATTCCGGGATCGTCATACACCTCTTTGAGCCTGCTGTACATCTCCTTTGCCTTTTTCCCATGATAATGCAGGATCTGCTGCGGCTTCTCCCGGCACATGGGCGTTCCTGCTTCCTCCGGAACATATCCGTCAGATTTCTCACAACTTCCTTCCTGACCAGTCTGCCTACACGGTCATAGGTATAGAGCACCTTTCTTACTGTCCTGTCATCCTCCGTCCTTTCCTCACCTGTACAGTTATTCATGAGGTATTTGCTCATGAATAATTCAGGTTAAAATATAAGTTTCTCTCCAGTTTCAGAATCCACAAAACATTTTTGTGAGCCATCATACTCTAAAGTCAATTCTGTTCCAATTGGCAATTCAAAAATGAGAGCAATTGCAGGCTCTATTTCAAAAATAGTACCCCAATCACAAATGACCATGTTTTTTGAATCTGCCAAAAATTCATCTGTATCTATTTCCGAAAGAAATCTCCACCCATTATCAATATTATTTACACTCTCTTCTCTAAAACACCATTTTAATCGTCCTCTTTTTTCTAATATATTTTTTGAAACAACACAGCCTCCTAAGTTCATTGTGCTATGCATATTTTTCCTCCAATCTTTTTTTAAGTTCATCGCTTCCCCTTTCCATAATCAGTTTGCGAATGCTAAATCCATTCTTGTTTTTCTCATCAACATCCGTTACTTGTTCAAAACATTTTTCAATAAAATTCATTGTACTCTCTGAACGTTCCTTAAAAGCTTCCATGCATAACGAAAAAAAAGCTGTATTACCATACTTTACATCTTTTTGCATTACTGAAGTACCTTTACTTAGCAATAATTTTCCAATTTCAACTGCTTCGATACAATTTATATTAGGAGCCAAAAAATGAAATTCATTATTACCTTCCTTTGACACTATGTTTACCTTTGCATTGTTATCAAGTAAAAATTTCGATATTTCAAATTTTCTGGATATTAAGCTTCTTTCAAGAAGACTAATGCCACTATCATCTACCCAATTAATGATATCAGCTACATTATCGTTTTTTATTTTTATTTTTTCATGTAAGTCTTTTAGTGTACCAAATTTAACAATTGTTCCATAATCTGCTTTCTCAATATTCATTTTATTTCCTCACTCATATTTATGACTTCTATTGGTACCAGGTAATTCTGGTCTGTAATTTTTAGGATTACGATACCATTCTAAAAATTCATCTTTTGAAATCACATCATCCATATATAATTGATGCATTTCAGAGTATTTCTCACCTGGAATATGCCCCATATCCCATTGACCATTTCTCGATTTAGTTTTATCCCATGTAATTTCAACGCCAGATGGATCATAAACTTTTCCTGTAATAGGGTCTTTCGCATTCTCCCAAACTTCATTTACTTGGTTTTTACCATAAGACGGGCGACTATTTGTATATGGTTTATTTCCACTACCACTCTCAGCAGCCTTACTGTCTGCTTCTTTAGCTTCTTTCCCTTTGTCTGCATCCTTCTTAAAAGCTGTAATGCCATAATGTATGGTATTAACACCGTCAACAACTGTAACGACACCTTCTGCTGTCACAGCTATAGTTACCGGCTCAGCTGCTATTCCTATTCCGGTTGCAAGTGCTGCTGCAGATCCACTTCCTCCCGAAATAGTAGTAATCAGTCCATAGACAAATTCCACTCCACCAACTGCTGTGATAACAACATCTCCGGTACATCTTCCTGCATAGTATGCCGTCTTGTTCGTTGCATCCTTGGATAAGGCTTCTATCAATGTCTCCGTCAGGTTAACGTAATTATTGTATGCACGTTCGTTGAACCTGTACTGTCCGCCGTATAGTTCCTCCATTGCCATACCCGGCATATATGCTGCAGTAGGTTTATCTATAATCACCTTTGCTGCGGATCCCAGTACTCCGTTTACAAAAGATTCCACTGCTATTGCCTGTTCGGATTTTTGATTACTGAGTATCGGATATTCCCGAAGGATTCTATCAACATCATTCTCCGTACTGTTTCCGCTCGGATCCGTATAATTCAGATAGCTGCTCACGCAGTAATTATACCTGTTAAGCGTCAGCGGTTCTGTCAGGCTGCCGAGGTAGCTGTCTTCGGTGAGGAAGGTCGCTGTTACCACACAGTAGTACCTTGCTCTCAGATACTGGCTCTGAATATTTGGATTGTAGGATTCTCCGTTGTAGGTGTATTCGTTCTCATACTGCGGAGCACCAAAGGTGATCTCTCCGGTGACGCTGTAACGGTAGGACTGATAGACCTGTCCCTCTTCATTGGTGATGCCGGAGACACTTCCTCTGGCATCGTAGAGGTAGTAGCCGGTGCTGCCATCGAAGCGGTCAAGGGAGATCCGGTCGAATCCGCCGTTTATCTCCGCTCCGTAGATATAAGAGGTATCCGTCTTACCATTGATGTTCTGCTCGACCAGTACCTCTGCATGCTCACGGTTGACGTCGTTTAAGTACTCGATCAGCTCATAGTTCTTTTCCTTACCGGTGGTCTTGATCCGGGCGATCAGATCTGCCTCTGTCGCGCTGACTTCCTCCTGTACCGGGAAGAGAATGCCGCACTGGTTCTGGCTGTTGTTCTCCTCCGCATTGGTTGCATTGCCGTAGCCGGCGTCATCCGTGCCCCCGGACTTGCTGTTCTTCTTATTGTTGCCCTTCCCCTTACCGTTGCCGTTTCCATTGCCGTTATTGCCGGAATTTCCTTTTCCATTATTTCCGCTGCCGGAGTTGTCCTTGTTGTTCCCGTTGCCGTTGCCGGAATTACCCTTCCAGTCATCATCGGTATGGAGATTATAGTTCAATAAGAATACCCGGTTGCCGTCACCGTCATAAGCCGCAGCAAGGAGCAGTTCATCCCCGTCATGCACTGCCGCCAGACGATTCTCTACGGAGTATTCATAGGTCCTGTTCACCTTGTCCGTGCCGATCCGTCCGGTCTCACTGATCCGGTTGCCATCTGCATCATAGGTATAGGCAAGGCTGGTGGTCTTCTTGCCATTGTAGAGCTTTTCAGAGATCAGCTGGTTACTCTCATTATACTCATATCTGTGCCACTCCACAACCGTTCCGTTCAGGGTTTTCTCCATATAAGTACGGTTACCCATAAGGTCATACTCGAACGTATAGACGCAGGTGCCATAATTGTCCTCGGTCTCCGTAGCGGTCAGGAGCTTTCCGGCTGCATCATAGGTAAATGTCCGGTCGGTCTCCACGATCTGGTACGCGAAAGTGGCGTCCTTGTCATGCTTGCCATTATGGCGGTTGCCATGAGGATAGAGGTCGTCATGTCTGCCGTCCTCATGCCGTCCGTTATGCTTGTCATCGTAGGCATAACCTGCCAGAGATTCGATGGCGGTCTCCCCTGCGATGAATCCCCTGTCGTCATAAGTATAGAGATAGTCACTTACCACCCACTCACAGGTATCGCAGACATTCTTAAGCTCCACGATCTGATTCCTTGCATTGTAAGTGTTATAGGTGCTGATGCCGTTCGGACGGTGGATCCGGGTCACCCGGTTGATGGCATCATAAGTATAGGTGGTAACTTTTCCCTCCCTGTCGGTCACTTTGATGAGATTGTCGTTCTTGTCATACTCATAGCTTACTTTTGTGCCATCCGCATAGGTAATGGCAGCGAGATGATCCGCTTCGTCATAGGCATAGCCTATGGTGTCACCCTTTGCCTCCTCATGTGAGAAGCCGTCCTCTCCCGGTGCACGGTAAGTGGTCACGGAAGTGATCCGGCGGAGTCCGTCATAGGTGTACTCCGTGTCCCCTGTGGTATCCTGCATGGCTACCCGCTCTCCCAGAGCATTGTAGGCATAGGTAACCCCTTCTGCCCTCTGCTCTCCGGTGCTGTCGCTGTAGCTTTTTTCTACCAGATCATCCAGCTTGTCATAATCATAGCTGATCCGGTTTCCGCCGTTGGAGGTATAGGATGTGATCCGTCCTGCGATATCGTAGGTACATACTTCCTTTCTGCCTGCGGCATCGGTCACGCTGGTCAGATTTCCTTCGCGGTCGTAAGTAAATTCCGTTCCTCTTCCCAGATAATCAGTCACGCCCGTCACGCGGTCCATCACATCGTAGGTATAATATGCCACACTTCCCATAGGGTCGGTGACAGAGGTCAGCCGGTTCCTGATATCATAGGTATATGCGGTGACCCGGCCGTCTGTTGCGGTCTTTTCCAGCACATTGCCATGGGCATCATACAGATAGCTTTCCGTTAATCCCATCTTGTCCCGGTATGCAGTGATGCGGTTCACAGCATCATAGGTATAGCCGGTGGTCTGCTCCAGAGGATCGGTCGTTAACGTCAGACGGTCATCCTTATCATAGCCGTAGTTATAGACATATCCCTTCGGATCTGTCACCGCAGTCGTATTGTAGTTGCCGTCATACGCATAGGCTGTGGTACGTTCTCCGGGTCTTTTGATGCTTACGACATTGCCCACCTGATCGTAGAGGATACCGGTCACTTTTTCTTCCGGATCTGTCACAGTGGTCATCCGGTCTACCTTGTCATAAGCATAATTCCAGGAATAGCCCAGTGCATCCGTGACTTCAGACTGGTTGCCACGCTCATCATAGCCGTAGGTGGTCACTCCGCCTTCTGGATCTGTCACGGAAGTGAGACGGTGCATGATGTCATAGGTATATTCCGTGATCCGGTCCAGATTATCCTGTTTTACGAGAATATCATTGCCGTTGCTGTAGGTAAAGGCAGTCTCATAGCCCAGAGGTGTCGTGATACCCGTAAGCCGTTGTACAGCATCATAGGTATAGAGATAGCTTTCGCCGTCCGGCTGTCTCTTTTTTGTCACCTGACCGTTGGCATCTACAGTATAGAGCGTAACGTTCCCCAGTGCATCGGTGACACTGGTAACTACATCATGTTTGTCATAAGTATATTTCTCCACAGCTCCCATGGGAGAGGTGGTGGTGATCATACGGTACAGTTTGTCATAACCATAGGTCGTGGTCTGTCCCAGCGCATCGGTAACGCCGGTCAGGTTGCCTGCCGCATCATACGCATAGCTTTCCGTCAGCCCTTCCGGTGTGGTAATGGCAGTCAGACGGCTCAGGGCATCATAGGTATAGGCAGTCGTGCCTCCGTTGCCGTCCCTGTATGCAGCAAGCCGGTTCAGGGCGTCATAGGTGTAATCTGTGGCCACACCGTTGCCGTCCTTTAAGGTAGTCAGATTACTGTTCCTGTCATAGAAAAATTCCGTGGCAGCTCCTTCCGGATCTACTTTCTGTGTCAGCCGGTTCAGGGCATCATAAGTATAGGCATATTCTGCCTTGCCCGGTTCTGTGGTATGGATGAGATTCCCCGCCGCATCGTAGGTGTAGGATGTTACTTTTCCTTCTCCGTCCGTGGCGGTAAGCAGTCTGTCGGAAGCATCGTAGGTATAACGGGTGGTCACGCCGTCGATACCGGTCACGGAGACTGCTCTGCCGAAAGCATCATACGTCACAGAGGCTGTTCTGCCCAGTACATCGGTCTGGGAAGTCAGATTGCCTGCCGCATCATAGGTATAGGTCATCTCGTTGCCTGCCGTATCGGAAGCTTTCACGATTCTGCCACAGGCATCCAGGGTAAATGTGGTCACGACACCGTAACGATCGGTAAAGCTTGCCACATTTCCGTTCTTATCATAGGTATAGCGGTCTGTCTCCCCGTCAGGATAGGTCTCCTTTAAGAGATTCCCCTCTGCATCCACGGTATAGGCATGGGCATTCCCCAGGGGATCCTTCGTAAGCGTAAGGTTGCTGTCCGCATCGTAGGTGTAGCCGGTCTCACCCTTCAGGGCATCCGTCACAGTCTGCAATCGGCTGATCCGGTCATAGCTGTAGGTCGTCACATTTCCCAGAGCATCGGTCTGTGCTGTCAGCTGGCCGATGGCATCATAGGTATTTTTCAGCGTATCTCCCTCCGGTGCCGTCACCGTGAGGACTCTGCCCTCTTTGTCATAGGTGTATGCCGTAGTACCGTCGCAGGCATCGGTCACAGTCGTCAGTCTCGCCAGTGCATCATAAGCATAAGCGGTGGTATTTCCCCGTCCATCCGTCACGCCGGTCAGGCTGCCACAGGCATCATAGGTATAGTGTACAGTGTTCCCCAGCGGATCCGTACTCTCTGTCAGAAGATTTCTTGCATCATAGGCATAGGTGTACTCTCTCGCCAGTTCCTCACCACCGGTCTGACGGATCTTCGTGACATTGCCGTTGCCATCGTAGATGTATGTGGTTACGGCTCCCAGCGCATCGACCGTCTCCGTGAGCCGGGACAGATGATCATAATGATAAGTCTCCGTGGCACCATCCGCATAGGTGATTTTCGTGATCCTTCCGTTTACGTCACTTTCATAGGAGGTCACGTTACCCTCTCTGTCAGCAGCCGAAACCATGCTCTGCTTCACCGGGTCATAGGTATAAGTCTCTGCATTGCCCAGACGGTCCGTGGCGGTAAGGATCCGGTCTGCTCCGTCGTAAGTATTCTTCTGTACCGCACCCTTTGCATCCGCAGTTTCCGTTACCCGGTTCATGGCATCGTAGGTATACTGTATGGTCTGCTGCTCCGCATCGGTCTGTGTAAGGCGGTTCCCGTTACTGTCATAGGTATAAGTCAGGGTATTGCCCAGCGGATCCGTACCGGACAGCATCCGGTTCATGGCATCATAAGTAAAGGTGCTGGTCTGCCCCTCTTTGTCGGTAATGGCTGTCACTGCGCCTGCCGGATCATAGGTATAGACGGTCACTGCACCGGCGGCATCCGTCTCCTTTATTACCCTGCCCAGGGCATCGTAGGTATTGGCGGTGGTCCCTCCGGTGGGATCCGTGACTGTTAACAGCCGGTTCATGGCATCATAGGTATAGTTCCATGTATTACCGGCACCGTCCGTCATGGATGTGACGCAGGCACCGTCATAGGTATAGGATGTGGTGTTGCCGTTCGCATCCTTTACCGCCACAAGCCGGTTTTTCTCATCGTAAGTGTAAGAGGTCTGTCCTCCCTCCGCATCGGTCACAGAAGTCAGGCGGTTCTGTCCGTCATAGGTATAGCCGGTCTTTCCTCCGTCATAGTCCGTAGACTGCGTCATTTTGCCTGCGGTATTGTTCGCATAGGTCCTGGTGGCGCCGTCCTGTCTTTTTTCCTGTGTTACCCTGCCTTTCCCGTCATAGGTATAAATCGTCTCCACGCCGGTGCGGTCCAGACGGCTTGCCAGATACCCGGCGGTATTATAGCTTCTCTCTTCGAATGTGCCGTCCGGATATTCTATCTTCGTGGTACGGTAATTTTCATCATAGGTGTATACCGTTACATTGCCTTCCGCATCCGTGGCAGTGGTCTGTCCTCCTCCGGCCATCTGTTCATAAGCCAGCGTGACCACGCCGCCTTCCGCATCCGTCTGCTGTATCACACGGCCTTCCCCGTCGTACTCATTGGCTACGACTCTGTGTCCGTTTTCATCGTACCATGCGGTCATGCGGTGGCTGTCATCGTAAACATAACGAACGACACCGCCTGCGGGATTCGTCACCTGCGCCAGATTACCGGCTTCATCGTAGGTATAGGTCACACCGTGGCCGTCCGGCAGAGTAATGCTGCTTAAGCGGTTCTTTTCATCCAGTGCGATCCGGAATTCCTTTCCGGAGGGTGTGGTAATGCTTTTCAGGTACAGATCCACATCATAAGCCAGTTCTGTCCGGTTACCGCAGCTGTCTTCCACCGCACGGAGCAGACCGAAGCTGTCGAATTCATGACGGCTTCCGTCATCCAGAATCTCTACCACATATCCGTTCTCTGTCTCTGAAAGTCCATAGTCGCATCCGACCGGTGCAAGGTATCCCTCTCCCGCCGGAGTAAACGTGATGATGCCGCCGTTGTTTCTAAGCCACAGGACCGATCCGTCGGCCAGTTCTCCCATACGTTCATCATAAGCAAAGGTCCAGCCGAAGCCCAGACTCCCCTCATACGCCGCACCCTTTGCATTGTACTGTCTGGTCAGGGCAAAATCACCGCCGATGTCCGCAATCGTGGCATCGGCCTGTTCCATGTAGAAATTACCGGTATTCAGGTTCACCGGCTCATAGCCGAACTCACAGTTCTCCGCTCTGCCTAACAGCAGTCCGTCGATGATAGCCTTATAATATTCACTTAACACGCCGGAACTGTAAGCTGTGGTATTCTTCGGCTCCCTGATGAAAATACGGTTGCCCTGTCTGGTCAGGCAGTCCTGCATCCGCATGTCGGCAAGGATCGTATTCAGTTCCACACCGTAATGCTGTGCGATCCTGGGCATCAGGTCGAAAGCACCTTCCTCATAGATCAGGAAGCGGTCGGATTCTACGGTCTTGCCGCTTTTTCCGCCGAAGGAAGCAGTCGCCGTCACATAGTAGACCTGTCCGGGCTGTAATCCGGAAAACACCTCGCTCTGCCAGTTGGAAAGTCTCCGCTTATAGGCGATCGCCTCCGGATATTCCCCTGCATAAGCATCGGAGTCCGGGTAGAGAAGCTTTGTCTGTGCCTCGGTCTCTCCGGTAGTGCCGTTGACCAGTTCGTAGGTCACGGTACTGCCGGGCTTGGCCAGTCCATGGGCTGCCACTCCCAGTGTATCACAGGATTTGTCCCCATTTCTTCTTACGACCGGGTAAACATCCACTGTAGTATCATCCAGCGTAAGCTTCGCCAGATCCGTCAGATCTCCTGTCCATGAGACGATCAGCTTCGGTGCATAGGATGCGGAGGAATTGTTGTAGAATACCTCACACTGCATGGAGGCACCTGCATCGCCCGCTGTCTCGTTGGGTGCTTCCACCAGTGCTTTCATGACCAGTCCGTGATTCTCTGCAGTTCCGTTGATCCATGCACTGACTTCTTCCGTTACATCGAAGGATAATGCCTCTCCGCGGGTAGTGGAAGCCGTTCTGCTATCCAGAAAATAATGATTGTAATTTAACTGATTGTTCCAGGTAAGGCTTCCCACCTGCCAGGGCTCTTCCACTCCGAAAAGTCCGAATTCAGAACTGCCCTTGCTCCAGCGGGTCTTCTGGGTCACCTGAAATGCCGCACTGACGATCTCCGGCTCCTCCGCCAGCGCTGAGAAATCATAATCAATGGCAAAATAAGATCTGCAATTTAAATGTTTGCTGTGGAAGCCTGCCAGATTTCCGGAGGTGATACCGTCATCATAGCCCACATAAGGATATGCATTATCTCCGATCACGGAATTCGGGCTGCCCTGCTCAGCGCAGGCCACATGGATCGCACTTTTGCCTACCTGAATAGCGGTAGGATCGATCCGTACCGGATAGACGCGGTCATCTGCATCCAGCCAGTCACTGTCCGCGGAAACGGTAACCGCATAGGTGGATTCTTCACCGCTTTCCTCCAGCTGAAGTTCCACGCCGAAAGAGATCTCTCCCGCCGCGTCCTCCATCTCCGGAGCCTCCAGAACGAATACTGCGTCCTGTTCGGGATCTGTTCCCTCTTCATAGAGGTACAGCGTGTTGCCGCTCAGGGTGGCTTTCAGTCCATAGGTGTTCAACAGATAACGGAAACTGTGGGCAGTGTCTCTCTGCAACAGGATGATGTCCTCTTTCACACTGTTTCCGAATATCGTGTACTGATAATCCACATCCGGCAGTACATTGTTGTAACGAATAGCATTGTCCTTTACGATACCGTCAGTGAAATCTCCCCGGGCAGGAGTCAGTGTCAGCAGATGGTCGTCACTTGCAATGGTCAGTAGCTCTGTACCTTCCTCCGCTCCGACTGTAAGCATCGCCTGATAGCTTCCGGCACTGTTCACGTAGCTTTTTGCATCTCCATACAGGGAATAGGTGGAGACCTCACTCTCTACCAGAGTATTGTCTGCCTGCTGCAGATTGCCGTCCTCATCAAGATAGCTGTTACCATCGTAGCCGATCACTGTCACATACCGGTCACCGTCTACATGGTAGGTTCGGCTGTACGCATCATAAGCTGCCAGCGTACCATAATTTTCCGGTTCCGGATCCTGATAATAGTTCTCCGGCTGTCTGGGCGGAATGTTCCCGGATACGGTAGCAGGTGTCGGCACAGGCTGCGGAGTCGGTGTCTGCTCCGGCGTCTGTTCCGGTTCCATGGTCTGTTCCGGCTCCGCCGACTGTTCCGGTCCTGCCGATTGTTCTGGTTCTGCCGATTGTTCCGGTTCCGATGTCCGTTCCGGGTCACCGCCGGATACGGAAACCTCTGTTTCCACCCGGTGCTCTGTTATTTGGGTCTCTGCTGTCCCGGTCTCTGCCGCCATGACGTGCTGCAATGAGCTGTCTCCAAAGAGCAGTACCAAAACAAGCAGAAAGCTCAGCCTTCTGTTCCACTTCTTTCCTTTTACACTATGCATTTGTCCTCCCTCATTTGTGCTTCTGCACCGCAATTAAAGTTTGTTCCGGTTGCTTCTTTAACACGTTGTTCCTATACCGTGATAAAGTACTTTGAAATATTTTATGATATTGATTATTAGTTGTCAATAAAAATGTGTGGTTTTTCGATAAATCGAAGCGTATATTTCAATTTATCGAAATATAAAAAACGTTCAGCATTTTTTGACTGAACGTTTCTTCCCCAAAATATTATCATTATCAGCGCGTGTAAACACCTAAATCCTTTAAAATATCATGTCTGAATTTGGCCAACGGCTTCTTCCCATATTCTTCATACGGTACCTGTTTTCCAAATACCATATCGCGGATATCTGTGGATGTCAGATTCGCCTTGCCAACAAGCCTTCTCTCTCCGTTGATTAGGTCACAAATTTCACTGATCTGGGTTTCCGGATACATTTCCTTTAATTCTACCAGTTCTTTCAAGTCATCGCTATGAAAATCATACGCCTCCTGCAAGTGAAGCACCTCAATATTTTTCTCCAATTGTGCATTTTTAGCTTTTATCTTTACTGCAGGCTGTTCTCCCGGCAAAATTCCTGTTGGGGTAAAAGTAAAGCTGTTGTCATCCATTTCCGAAGCAAATGGAGAAACTTCCAATTCTTTTGTCAATTTTGTTAAATTGCAGACGCTGCAACAAGGTACTAAATTATATAAACATAATGCAAAAATCGGATATTCGCTTCGGCTAATAAAATGATCCAGCTGCGCTCCGGATACGTTTTCGCCTCTGGCTGTTATATAATTTCTGTTGCAATACGGGCAAGTCTTGATCTTACTGTTTTTCACTAAATAGACATTTAATTTTTGATCCGCTAATCCTGGCATCCTTATTATCTTACCCCGAACCTTATTATAAGCCTCATAGTAAATCTGATAAAGACGTTTGAACTTTCCATTTTTCTTAAATGTTTCCTCATGCATTTCATCTTTGGATAATTGTAGATAGGCCTTTTTAATCTCTGAATAATCTGCAAGAATCCATTTACGAAATATCTCATCTGATTCTTGTTCTGCCAAATTGCGCCATGCTGCTCCCATATACTTTTTCACGCGGTTCACGATTTTTTTCCTATACGCATCATCTACTACAGCCTTCACAGCATCGAAATAGACATCCTCAACTTTTTTATCATATTTTTCAATTTTTATCATACGTTTTCCCTTCCAGATCCCGCAATTCTTCTTCGATTTCCTGTTGCCTCTTCTTCAGGTAGCTGATTCTGTTTTCTGTTTTCTTCATGTCTTCTTCTATCAATCCAAGAAGATGGCTGCGGTAAATATCTTCCCCAATTGCCATGGCGAAATCAGAGATTCGCTGGTACACGTTCTCAACTGTTATGTCTGGCTTTAATATTTGCGACATGTTGTCAGCCAGATCTTTCCTGCTTTGGTATTTTTTATTTTCCTGATCCTCCTTGTTTTCTTGGTGCTCCTTCGATTCCAGTGCTTCAAATACTTGTACAATCTTCTCCCTTGCAAATTCACCCATGGTATATTTCAGAAAAAAGTCCTTCTTTAACAGTGTATGGATATTTTGTCCGAAGGTTTGTTCGTGGGATTCCTCACTTTCCCCTTCCTCCGACAGGAAAATAATATTATCTTCAAAAATATCGGAGAGAATAAATGGAGAGTTTGTGGCAATGATAATTTGCAGATTACAGGGAACCGCTTCCTCTATAATTTTGCACAGATCCGAGATATACAGTCTCTGCCATTCCGGATGGTAATACAGATCTCCCTCATCTATAAACAGAATGGCGGAATCATTTTCAACGATGGTTTCATTCTCATACGCCCTTCCACTGTCTCCAAGACTTTTTATCAACTCCTTATTGTTGGCATAACCTTTCACACTCCAGTATAGTTTTGCAAAAAAATCAAACCTTGCATATTGCCCGGACGAGAAATACTGTAAGGTATTTGTTGTATGAAAAAAGTCCATATGAATATCAGTCTTCTCTCCCCTTACAAAATTCCGGATAATATCATCCTTTTCTTTATCTCCAATAGTCAGATCATCCACCGAGAATGTTTCCCAAAGTAGTTTTTTCAGATTTTCTTCTTTCTTCCCAAAATGATCTCTTAAATACAATAGTTGAAACAATAAGTCTCTGTTAAAATATCTGGTTTTGACCTCTTTCTTTTGTTTCTGTCCGTCCTGTCCCTGTCTGATTTGCTCAATCCGTTCCGCAAAAGCCCGCTGTTCTGAGTAATTTTGTGTTTCTCCCAGGTCATTATTTTTCTCTCCCTGAAATGCAAATGCTTCATTCATATCAATTTTATTGGAAAAATAAAATATTTTACTCAACTGCCGTCTCACGGAGCCTGCTGTGCCGGAACCATACTCCATTATTTCTTCTGGACTCTTTTTAATCGTCATATTAGAGATATAATACTTCTTTTTATTCATCTCAAAAATCACCAGAAACTCTGTCCCTCGCAAGGAGGGCCTATATTTTTCCACGATTTTGGAAACAGTTGTTTCCTCTTCTCCCAGTCTATACATAATTGTGTCAAAATCATTTCCTAAAAAATTCACAAGACTTGTCTTTCCCGTTCCGTTCTTTCCTACGATAGCATATATGGAACTTATTTTAGGTGAATATGTCAGTGGAATCTCCTTTTTCTTCTTATCATCATACTTGATCTCTCCATCAGAATAGTCATAACATTTATCAAAGTAAAATTTTTGCTGTGTCATCCCATGGTATTGATTCAGATAGACCAGTTTATAAGAAATGTATTTATTTATTCGGCTGTTTATAAACGCTTTTTTCATATTCAAAAAAACAGTCTTGCCATAACTGTTTAATACATTATCCATATCTGATTTTAAGTCCAGTTTGTATGTCTCATCGGAATATTCAACCATGATCTTCGTCTTTTGTTCCAATGAAACTTTAAATAATATGCTTTCCCTATTTTTTTCCTTGAAAACACGTTCGGATCTTACTTTATCCATATAGGTTTCAAAGAGGCTCTTTCTCTCATCCGAAACTGTTAAACACTCCATAGTAATAGGCATTTCCTCCATACCATAAAAGTTAATAGCCGGTTGGCCGTGATTACTACGATCTTCGCTATAGATATCTTTCAGCATCCCCATAATGATTACGCTGTCCAGATAAAGAAATTGTTTCTGCAATCTTTCTGCCTCATTATTCTGGAAGAAGCCCTTAATAATCGTATAGACCTGTTTGCGGTGGATGGAATTCATATCTACTTCATTGCATGTATATTTCTCCAATATTCTTTGGATGATATTCCTCGGCAGATAATGTATATTTTTTTCTATCATTTCAAGACCGTTATATGCATACCCAAAATCATTTTGATCTCCGGCGTTTTTAATATGACCAATCAGTGCATCAGCAATATACTGCCGTTCGTCCGAATCAAGACGCATTTCGGTTTTGTAATATCTGCAAAGCAATTTAATAGCTGTTTCATTATCATTAAATCTGCCGTAAAAATAATAATAAAGTTCTGTCATAGACAAATACGCTGTTCTATACATTGCCCGAGGTATCGTTTTCAGAGTATCAACGTCCTGTTCTTTGTCAATAACTGCAAAAAGCGCATAGCAAAAATGTTTGTGTTCCAGTAATTTTTCCCACTTTTCTTCAATTACAGTTTGCGGAGAAATACATTCCATGCAAATACAGCAAAAAGTCATGAACTCACTTTCTGTTAATTCATTTATATAATTTTTTTCACGCTCATTCGCAATCCTTTTCTCCATTTCGTCTGCGATAAGGCATAACTGATTCTCTATATCCTCCCGAAGAATCTCCTGCCGAAGGAACATCCTCTGATCCAGTTTATTTTCTTCACAATAATATTTTATTTCATCAAACAGCCTTTTTTTATTCCGTATTAAATCCATCTTCTTCCCCTTTCACACGCTTTTATCGTTTGACGATTCCTTTCCTTTTATTGTACCTGTATCCCCGATCCCCCGCAACTATTCTTCGCCCAAATGCCCCAAATTCTTCCAAGAAAATTAATAAAAAATCCACGAAAAAAACAGAGACAATATTAAAAACATCTCTGCCTCCAGCGTAAACATGGTACTACTCCTTTGTATTTCGAGTAAAAAATATGGGAAGACTAAGCTTCCCACTCGTTAATGTTCATCTCTTTACGGATTGATTACCGAAGGTTAATGGAGACCTAAATACCCTTTTCCCTTTATCAGTTTTTCAGCCTCTTCACTGTTTTTCATCATTCCGGTTTCGATACATATCTTTCGGTCTGTCTGGATCAGAATTCTATACGCCCCTCTTCCCACCGACTTATAACGCACCGATCTCACGTCTTCCCATGAGTATTTTTTCTCTTTTCCCCAAATGGAACGGTAAGTAATATCATCCCGCGTCATAGTAATTCTTTTGTTGCGCCAAAACAGGAGGAAATAGCTCCCTTCCATTCCACATAATATGAAAAAGATAATGCCTGCGCCTTTCACTTCCTTTGAAATGCTTGAAATCAATATTAAAAAAACTCCCACTCCGATGAACCAGAAAAACACTCCAAGTAGCAATGGTGTCAATGTTCTTCCGGAACACACAGCTTCTTTTTCATCCTTCACTTCTGTAATCCTCCGGTAAGATCTTTGGGTGTACACCAAAAACGGATGCCCCCATTGCTACAGGGAAGCATCCATTTCTTCCATTTTATTTTTACAGCAGGCTGTCCAGGGTCTCTCTGATCGCCTTGATGAAGTCCAGGCTGTTGAGGATCACAGGATGCTCACAGGTGGAGATTAGGGACAGGCTCTTAGTCATCTTGCCGTCCTCGATGGTCTTGATGCAGGCCTGCTCCAGCTTGTCTGCGAAGTTACACAGTTCGGGGATCTGATCCATCTCGCCGCGCTTTCTGAGAGCTCCGGTCCATGCGTAGATGGTAGCAATGGAGTTGGTGGAGGTCTCTTCACCCTTTAAGTGCTTGTAGTAATGACGCTGTACAGTTCCATGAGCAGCCTCATACTCATAAACGCCGCTGGGAGATACCAGTACAGAGGTCATCATGGACAGATCGCCGTAAGCGGTAGCTACCATATCGGACATTACATCACCATCGTAGTTCTTACATGCCCAGATGAATCCGCCCTCAGAACGGATGACACGGGCTACGGCATCATCGATCAGAGTGTAGAAATATTCAATGCCAAGTTCCTCGAATTTAGCCTTGTACTCGTTATCATAGATCTCCTGGAAAATATCCTTAAAAGTATGATCGTACTTTTTGGAAATTGTATCTTTAGTAGAGAACCACAGATCCTGCTTCGTATCTACCGCATAGCTGAAGCATGCTCTTGCAAAGCTCTCGATGGATTTATTGGTATTGTGGATACCCTGAATGATACCTGCTCCGTCGAAATTATGGATCAGTTCACGGGTCTCGGTGCCGTCTGCTGCGGTGAATACCAGCTCTGCCTTACCGGGTCCGGGTACTTTGATCTCTGTATTTTTATAGACATCACCATAAGCATGACGGGCGATGGTGATGGGCTTGGTCCAGTTTTTTACGTAGGGAACGATACCCTTTACCAGGATTGGTGCACGGAATACAGTACCGTCCAAGATGGCACGAATGGTTCCGTTGGGACTCTTCCACATTTCCTTCAGGTTGTACTCTGTCATTCTGGCAGCGTTGGGAGTAATGGTAGCACATTTTACGGCAACACCGTATTTTAACGTAGCGTTGGCAGAATCCACCGTTACCTGATCGTCTGTCTCATTACGATGCTCCAGTCCCAGATCATAGTACTCTGTCTTCAGATCGATATAGGGCAGTAACAGCTCATCCTTGATCATCTGCCAGAGGATTCTGGTCATTTCATCTCCGTCCATCTCTACGAGAGGGGTTGTCATTTTGATCTTTTCCATAACGATTTCCTTTCCGGTATTAATTTTCGTTCTATTCTATTTTAACGTAATTCGTTCCAACAGGCAACTTATTCCTGACTTTCCGCCTGCTGTGCATAAGCCTCATTCAGACCGTTCTTCACCATGTTCTCATAAGCATTGATCATATGCTGATGTGCCAGTTGCTCTGCCAGATCGGCGTTGCCAGCCTTAATGGCTTCCATGATCTTTTCATGCTCTTCGTTGGACTTTGGACCTCTATTGGCACTGGACAGCGTCTTCTTACGGACACGGAGAACATACTGATGGAAATCCTTCAGCTGATGCTCCAGCATCTTGCTGTCACAGGCTTCATACAGAATATCATGGAAACGATTGTCTAACTCTGCCAGCTGCTCCAGATGCCCCTTCTGGGCATGGAACTTGGACAGGTAGACATTCTCCTCCATCTCTTCCATCTGCTCCTTAGTGATATGCTCCGTGGCCCAGCGTGCACACAGTCCTTCCAACAAAGAACGGATCATATAAATATCCTTCACGTCCTTCTGCGTAATGCCGGTGACATAGGCACCCTTGTTCGGAATGATCTGGATCAGTCCCTCCAGCTCCAGTTGACGGAACGCTTCTCTGACAGGGGTTCTGCTGACGCCCATCTCCTCGCCGATCGCCACTTCCTTCAATTCTTCATGTTCCTGATATTTTCCGCTTAAGATATCCTCTCTCAGCTTGTGAAATACCCGTCCCCGCAGGGAGAACTTGTCCGTTACTTCCTGCTTTACATCATACTTACTCACTATAATCCTCGATTCCAGGCAACGCTGTTACCGTTGTCATGCTCATTCTATGTTTACTCACCGATCTTCAGATTCTTCTCCAGGCAAATACGGTTAACACATGCCACGATCTCATCATCCGTAAGTACGGTGACACGACCGCCGGCATACTCCTCATCTACCCACTTTTTGATCTCTGCTACCAGTTCGGAATTCTTCTGTACCTGCTTGTCTCCCTTTAATTTATAGTAGGTGTTCAGCCAATGTGCGATACCTGCCAGACCGGAGGTGTTGGAAATAGCGCACAATACCGGACGGTTCAGGAATTTCTCGGTATCGAAGATATTGTAGATTTCCTCGTTCTTAAGCAGTCCGTCTGCATGGATGCCGGCTCTGGTTACATTAAAGTTCTTGCCCACAAACGGGGTTCTGGGAGGAATCTGATAACCGATTTCCTTCTCATAGTACTCTGCCAGCTCCGTGATCACACGGGTATTCATGCCGTTTAAGTCGCCCTTTAACTGTGCATACTCGAATACCATTGCCTCCAAAGGCGTATTACCGGTACGCTCACCGATACCAAACAGGGAAGTGTTGACACCGGAACAGCCATACAGCCATGCTGTGGTAGAGTTGGACACTGCCTTGTAAAAGTCATTATGTCCATGCCACTCGATCAACTCATGAGGCACACCTGCATGGGTATGGATCGCATAGATGATACCCTGTACACTACGGGGAATAACGGCACCGGGATAGTTGACACCGTATCCCATGGTATCGCAGGCACGTACCTTGATGGGAATCTGATACTCCTTCATCAGTTTCATCAGTTCCAGACAGAACGGCACCACATAGCCGTAGATATCTGCTCTTGTGATATCCTCCAGGTGACATCTTGGGCTGATGCCCTCCTCTAAGCAGTCACGGATAACACTTAAATAGTGATCCATTGCCTGTCTTCTGGTCATTTTTAACTTTAAGAAAATATGATAGTCGGAACAGCTTACCAGAATACCGGTCTCCTTCATTCCGATCTCTTTTACTAATTTAAAATCTTCCTTGCTGGCGCGGATCCAGCTGGTCACCTCAGGGAACTTATATCCCCTCTCCATGCACTTATAGACAGCATCTCTGTCCTTTTTGCTGTAGAGGAAAAATTCACTGGCGCGGATCATTCCGTTGGGACCGCCCAGTTCGTGCAGATAATCATAGATCTTCACAATCTGCTCCGTGGTATAAGGTGCCCTGGACTGCTGTCCGTCTCTAAAAGTGGTATCTGTGATCCAGATATCCTTCGGCATGTTATGAGGCACGATACGATCATTAAAAGGTATTTTGGGGATTTCGGAATAAGGGAACATATTACGGAACACGTTCGGCTTCTCCACATCATCCAGTATGTACATATGCTCCTCAATCTCCAGAAGGTTGTTCTTCGGATTCATGGAGACCGGACGATTCTGAAATGCATCACTATCTCTCATTGGTATACCTCTCTTCCCTGACATTCGACATCTGCAATATTTTTTCTATTTTTACTCTGCGCAGTAAAAATACATTTTGCAGTTCTCGTATCATTGTATACAATCATACCATTTGTGTCAATATCTTTAGTATTAATTTTATTGACTTATTTTAATCACATTTTTTATTTTTCCCAGTGATTTTATCATTTTACTTGTTTTCTAATAATCTGCGGACATTGAGCATTCCGAAGCCCTGCTTATTCCAGGGTTCTCCGAGATCCGTAGCTGTCAGCGCTACCCGACGGAGAAATTCTTCATTGGACATTCTCGGATATTTTTGTAGTACCAGTGCTGCCGCTCCGGACACAATGGGGGTTGCCATGGAGGTACCACTTTTTGCAATATAAGGTTTAAAAATTCTGCCATTTCTATTTTTCCAGAAAGCATTGCAGGACAGGATCCGCGTCCCGGGAGCCACAATATCCGGTTTTCGGATAACGTCGTATTTTCTACCTCTTCCGGAATATGTTTCGCATCGCTTCGGGTCATTTTTACAATATCTTCCATCGTGACAACCCACTGTTAACACTTTCCGGCTGCTTGCCATCTCCGAAATACTTCCATTCTCAGGTCCTGCATTTCCCGCTGCACAGACTACGAGAATATTATGATCCCACAACAATTCCATATACTCCCGCAGTACCTGTTCCTTGTATCGTTCTTTCAATTCACCGATTCCGACAGATATATTTAAGATCCTGATCTGATACCTGTTTTTTACCCGTAGGATCCACTGAAATGCCTCCTGCATGGAATCACAGGATCCTTCTCCCTTTCCATCCAACACTTTTCCCACGACAAGTTTCGATGCCGGTGCCATTCCCCGAAGCCTTCCACCCGACAATTCTCCGTTTCCGCAAAGGATGCCACATACATGGGTTCCATGTCCGTTATCATCATACGGCAGAGAGCTCTTCTCCACGAAATCACGAAAACATAATAAATGCCCGGCAAGATCCGGATGATATGCGATCCCGGTATCCAATACAGCAACCGTTACAGGCTCTGACCGCCAAGTAACGCTATATATTTGTTCCGGTACCTGTACCTGCTCCCTGACCCTCTGCATCCGTTTTCCTTCCCGGTAAAAATATAGTAAAACCGACATAAGACTTAATCTATCTTATGCCGGTTTCTATTCCGGGTGTCGGTTAAATCACCCCATTATTCATTTATAATCTCTATCCCCTCCGGGAAAGCGTCATTTCCAATATCCGTGACACTCGCCGGCAGATGTACTTTTTTCAATTCCGTATGATTTCGGAATGCTTCCTCTGCGATCACGCGAACGCCATCCGGTATCACAACTTCAGGCAGATTCCCTTTATAAGCTACCAGGATGTCCCCACTGATCAGAAAATCATCCATACTGTTCTCTTCAAAATCATCCAGCCACCCGGTATGGGTAAACGCCTTGGCACCAACAGTATTCACCGTGTCCGGCAATATCACGTTATCCAGATTATCACAATGATAAAACGCTGCATAGTCAATCACCGTTACACCTTCCGGAATCGTAACGGTCCGGAGAGAACTTCTGGAAAAAGCAAAACGTCCGATCTCTGTAGTACCTTCCGGGATCGTAACTGCGCTGACAGACTGGTTACGATAATACATCCATTCCGGAATCTTGCCGTTCTCTGTCTCAGCTGTGATATCCTGTTCTTCACCGGTCTCCTGTCCCGCTTCCGGTTCCGTATACCCCTGCTGTACTTTTTCCTCACCCGGATGCACCATTACCAAGGCATGATTCCCTACAACAATGGTACTGCCCAGGACATTACCGGGAACCGGTGTTGCAACAGGTGCAGGCGTAGTCGTTGATACAGGTTCTGTCGTTGCCTGTGTATCCGGTCTGCTTACTGCTGTCGGTGTCTGTACAGGAGCTGCCGTCACCAGCGGATCACGGTTTTTCTGCTCCGCAAGTTTTTGGGAAAACTGTGCTGCCACACTTCCCTCGTCCGCATGGATTGTCACATTATCACAGTTTAAGAAAGCATCTTCCGCAATACCGGTCACCGTAGCCGGGATATAAATATCTGTGAGATTAATACATCCCGCAAATGCCTGTGCATCAATACTCTGTACATTTTCCGGAATTGTGATTTGCTTTAAACCCGTACATCCTGCAAACGAATACTCGTCCACTGCAGTCAGACCCTTTCCCAGGACAACCTCTTCCAGATTGTTACATCCCCAGAAAACATAGGCATCCAAACGCTTGACAGATTTCGGAATTACAACGAACTGTACCTTCTGATTGTTCTCAAAGGCACTCTCGCCTACGACTTCCACTGTATCCGGAATCGTGACGCGTTCTTCCGTCCCTCTGTATTTTACCAGTGTACTCCCCTGCGTCTGAAAATCAGAGGCAGACGCTGCCGCATCTGCCTCCGACACAGGAAGATGTGTCAGGATCAATGCGGTAACTGCCAGTGCTATGACAGCCATCCACTTTTTATGATTCATAAACCTTCCCATCCTTTATTTCACACTAGGCTCTGGCTTTCCGCAGAGTCTTTTTGTCCTTCTTCATGAAGAGTACTACCGAAATACATGCAAGTCCCATGGATAGAAACCACTTGGGATGAATGCCGTCTCCGGTCTTAGGTGTGCTGTCTGCGATGGTTCCCGCAGTCAGATTATTCGTATCCACATAGATCACATACGGTGAAAAATGCTCTGCCGTAAAGGTTACGCAAGATACTCCGGATATTGTGGAGAACTTCGGTGACAGCTTATCCAGCTTGCTGTTCACTACTCCGGCCACTTTATTATTACCTGCGTAGGTGATCAGGGAATCCGGCAGAGGCAATGTAATGCTGATGGACAATCCTGTGGTATCTGTGATCTTTGTATTGCCGGTGGAATCATAGAGACTGATGTCCATGGGGAAATACTTGATAGCACTGATATCACTGCCGTACTCTGCCATCAGAGCCTTAACTACCTCTTCGGAAGCTGCTGCACTCTCTGTGATCTTGATCACAAAGTTATCAGAAGATCCATTCACCGTTGCAGATACCACACCGGTATTGGACAGACCGTTTTTATCAATTACAACGGTGGTTCTGCCACCGGATACAGTTCCCGTAGTAGTGCTGCTCGGTCTTCTGTTGGAATTGGAATTCGTGGAATTACCGCTTCCTGTAGATGTATTTGTTTTGTTACCTGAACCGGATTTTGCAGTATAATTTGCAGTTACCGTTACATTAGCTTCCGGCATAGTGATGACCGTTGCAGACAATACCTTGCTGGCAATCTTCGTATTGGCCGGATCTATTGACCAACTGCTGAATTGTTGATTCTTTGCAGGATCATTCGCAACGATGATCGGCTGGGAACCTGCTACATAACTGCCGGAGCCGGAACCGTTTTTAACTGTCAGAGTATACATCTTGGCAGTAGTTCCGTTGTTATTATTGCCTCCCGGACTGGTGCTTGCTCCGGGGCTGGTGCTGGTACCCGGACTGGCCGTTCCTCCATTATTAGAGCCGCTTGCCTCATATACCGCATAAAAATCTGTATTTTCCGTAATGGCTGTTGCAATATCCGGCAGCCATTCCTTGAAAGTATAGCCACTGACCGTAGGTGTCTGGATGCTGGGTGCAACCGTGCCCTTCTTAATAGTGGTCTGATAGAATACCTCTTTGGTTACACTGTTAATATATCTGACTACAATATCATCCTCGCTCAGCGCCTTATATTGTGCCATGGTGGTAAAAGACTCTGTAATATTCGTCAGAGGTCTGTCCCATCCGATGAAGATATAACCGTCTCTCACAAGATTAGATGTGTTGGGCAGATCCGCATCTGCGATGCTGCCGCCGGAGGATACCTTGATCTCCTTAATTACCGTACCATCCCAATCCTGGAAGGTTACGGTCAGCTTGTTGGCATCGGGATCTTCCTTGCTATACATAGCTGTAATTGTAACATCTGCTGTGATTTCGCTGGGATCCGGATCCCAATACTGGAACACTTCTCCGCTCTTGCCTGCCGGAGTTGGAGGAGTTGCAGCTTCACCACCCTTAACTCTCTGCTCTGCATCAGGTACCAGCGCATAGCTCCCTAATTTTTCATTCCAGTCTCTAAAGTTAACGGTAAAATACTCTACCAGGGGAGTAGTATCTACTGTAAAACCCTTTAATTGTGCGTAATTATACAAGTAACTGTTTTCCGGACTGCAGATCACCACATCCTTTGGATCCGGATTTGCCTTGAGCAGTTCATCAAATGCATGCTGGCCGATAAGGTTCAGATACTGGCTCGCCTCCAAACGCTCCATACCACTCTTCTGGAACGCATAATCTTCAATAGTGGTACAGGTAGTGGGCAGCTTAATCGTACGCATTTCCGTTGTGTCTGCAAAGGCATATTCCGGCACCGTTGTAATCTCACTTTCCGTGAGATCGATTTCTCTCAGGGCATCGCACCCCTGGAATGCTCTGGGTGCTATGGAAGTAACCCCTGCCAGTTCAGAAGGTTTTACATATTTACTGGTTCTGCCTTCCAGGCACTCAATAATCCTTGCCTTGGCACCGCCACTCATTCCATAAATAATGGAATTATCACAACTGAAATAATCGTTTCCTAAGAATGACACATTACTCAGTTTGTCACATCCGGTAAAAGGAATCAGTCCCAGACTGTTGATCGTTCCGGACAATGTCACATCATTCAGGGCAGGACAATTCTTAAAGACATAGTCCCCGATGGAGCTCATATTTCCGGTGATATTGACCGTTTCCAGTTTCTCGCAGCCCTCAAAAGCATTGGCTGCAATAGATGCTGTATTGCCAAGAATGTTAATTCCCTTCAAATGTGCTGCAGCCTTGGTACCGTCTGCACTTCTAAAGTCATTTACCTCGATGGCATCCAGACCGTATATCGTAACTGTCTTGTCTTCCTTAAGGCTTGCAGCATCTGCTTCTTCTTTAGCTACAAACAGTCCGTCCTTAATCGCCTGGATACCTTCGGGTATTACAACATTCAATGCGGAATCAATAAACTGTTGCTGATCCTCCGTCAAGTTCTGACTATTCGTATATTTATCCAAGGCAGTCTTCGCTGCTTCTCTCTGAGAGTCTGTCAGATAAGGATAATCTGTCTTATTTGTAAAATCGCTCAACTGTGAAAAAGCTGGAAAATCAATCAGCTCGCTGGCTCCCTTTTCCTCATTGTACTGTACCACAAGGTTAGTTGGCCAGCCACTGCAATACCTGACATAAGTTTTCACCTGACTGCCGTTATTATATCTTCCGTCCTCACTCATGGCATACAGGTAAGGTGTGGAGCTCGGCGAAACTTCTCCCACAAAGGTGAGCTTTACCTTCGGGGAATTATCACTGTCAACTTCTACTTTTCCAGGGCAATTGATTCTGTGCGCTGCCCCTGTATAATCCTGTGTCTTGAAAGCATCTGTACCAATTTCCACCGAGCTGTTATTGAAGATAACTGTTGCCAGATTATGACATCCTTTGAAAGCGTTATCTCCGACAGAAACAACACTGGCAGGCAATGATACCATCTTCAGGTTACAGTTGTTTGCAAATCTATTGGCTCCAATCCTATAGATATGGTAAGGTCCGATTGGATCCGGAATATCCAGCTGCTCCACACCTGTACCGATTGTGCTAGAAATCAGTTCATTATTGGAATTTACTACATAAGTAGATCGTCCCTCTTCTCCAACTACCTTCGGATCCTGAACCGTAAGTTCATATTTATCCAGTTTCTTATACTGCGAGGCATCAGAGTCATAATCAATGTAACTGAATGCAAAACACTTTTCTCTAGTAAGCGTATGAAGAGCGGAATCGTTCCTACCTTCAAAATAAAACGTTCCGTTTACTGGTTCTTCTGACAACATGTCTTTGAAGCAGCTAAAGCAGTAAACATCCCCATTCGTTTGCTCGGTAAATGTCATTTTCTTGCTTCGAACAGTAATATTTCTTAAATTCTTACATCCTTTTACCAGTGAAATATCTACAGCTTCGTCATAGTTCATAGGAAAAGTCAGAGAAGAAAGTGTCTCACAATTTTCAAATACATTCCAGCCCAGTTCGGTCAAATTACTTCTGTCGTTTTCATTACCGAAATTGCACATTACAAAATCACTTAACAACTTACATTCTGCAAAAGCATAATCTCCCACATATTTTACGTTAATCGGCAATGAAAATTTTGTAAGATTCGTACAGCTGTAAAAAGCATGATCTCCAATCTGTCCCAGACTACACACTTCCGGAATTGATACATCCCCCAAACTTCCACATCCTGCAAAAGCATAATTTCCAATTACTCTGATACCATTACCAAAAGATATGGAGTTCAAACCTGTACATTCATAAAAAGCATAATTTCCAATACCAATCAGATCTTCACCAATAATCAGTGTACCGATATTACCAGCCTGGGCAAAAATACCTTTAGATGCATTGTCTTGTGTAATATAACCACCAATGCTCCAGCTGTATGTATTACTGTCATCATTATGCGTTGAATCCAGATACTGGTTACCGATATATCTTACTTTTCCATTTGTGATCCACTGATGGTCTGTGTCCAATGCATTTGCATAGTTCTCATACGTAGCAGGCTGATTATCTGCTTCATTTATTGCCCCCCACACAGTATTTGCTGTTTTACCATCCTCATAATAGAAAAACTTTGTAAGGGGATCCATACTTTTCCAAGTGTTATCTGTTGCATAGCAAGGTTTCATTTCACCGGTAAGATAAGTTTCTGTTTTTTTCTCATATAATATCTTATCGGTAACAGGATCTTTTACCACTTGTCCGAGATCATCCAAAATCGGTTTTGAAGTATCATCCACCTCTCTTGTACGAGTTGTTGTAGCTTCATAGTAAAGAGGCTTGCCCAATCTGTTTGCCGCTACATATCCATTACCACTACCAAGGTTTCCGGTAGGCTGTATATATGCGTCTACAGTGTTAGGAATCGTCAATGCATTATTAGGCAGAGTATTATTCTTGTTATATCCCAGAATAATAGCTGACCAGTCGTTTCCATCCTGAATATATGCAAACTGATAGTTGCTTCCATCAGTATTGCTGGTGCCGGTAGTATAAATAGTAGTATCTGCTGGAAGTTCCGGAATCAGAGTATCCATCGTGGGAATGCCGCTTCCCGCCAACAGATCACTCTGCTTTTCTGCTGCATTTCTACGAATGGATACCTTATATTTTTCGCCGGTATGCGTATCCACATGTGAATGCGCAGCCTGCGCCACAGCATCCTCTTCCGCACGCAGTCCTTCCGTAGGAATCGCTGCTACTACGATCGCCGAGATCAGGAACAGTGTTCCCAGGGTCTTCCTTACTGTCTTTTTTAATCTTCTGTTGGTCTTCCTTGTACCCTTAGTCATCCTTTACTCCTTTGCCGTCACCTTTTTGGCAACCACTACGAATCTGCCATTTTTCTCCTGATAATCACAAGTCGACAGAGTTAAAAGCCGGTCACCGTATTGAGCCGTGACTCCTGTGTCATATAATGACATTTCCTCCATGTCATTCATATAAGAGTCAAATTCCTGCTCACTCTGGGCGTCTATAAACTGATAGTATTTGAATACGATCTCATCTTCACTGTATACCCTCGAACGGAATACATACATGATCTCATACAGACCTTTTTCATAGATGGTATCAAACTGTATGCAGGGATGTTTCTCATAATAGCTCTGGTCGCTGTATAAGGATAAGCCTCCGAACATCTGCCCGCTCTTCATGTGATGCCCATACAGAATAAGGTTTGTGCTGGGTTTCAACACATCACAGTCCTTGTCCATGAAAATGGATCCGTTCTTGTCATACTCCTGATTCAGATTGTGATCCAGATAATATTCGTTATCCGTTGTCTGCATAACAGGATAATCTATATTAGTATCGTCAATTTTTACCCATCCGATTAGTCTTTTGTTCTTATTTAATAAATTTTTATATTCATCCAGCACCGGAGGCGGCGTGCTCTGTCCTTCCTCCGACGTATAATGGATCACCGGTGCCGGTGCCTCGCTGGCTGCAGGTTCCTTGTCCTTCAGTTCACTCAGCTGCTTATAATTATCTGCTGTCCGGTAGTTGTACCAATTATAAATCCCAAAATAGCCAAGGCAGACGATAGCTGCCATACTACAACAGACCACTAAAAGCTTCCTTCGTTTTTCCTGTTTTTTCAGTTCCTCTTTTACGATTCTGTCCAGTTCTGCCTCGTCGAACTGCGGCTCTATATTTCTCTTCAGAGCCTTCTTTTTTTCCGCTGGTCTCTTTTGCGTGGTTTTCTTTTTAACCGGTTCTTTTTTTATCGGTTCTTTTTTCTTAAATGTCTCTTTTTTCTCGTGAGTGGTCTTGGAGGTCTTTGGAGCTTCCTGCCTCTTAATCTCTTCCGACAGCTCCTCCATATAATCCTGTCCCAGAATACTGTGAAATCTGCATTTTCCGCTACGGATCACTTCCAAGAGCTTCTTCTGATCCGACAGGTTCATCTTCTTAGTCTGCATCCGAAGATTTTCAATCACCTGCTGATCCTTCAGAGCGTTCTGATAATCCGCCTCTGTTCGAAACTGCCGCCCTTCTACGATATATATCTTCTGTGTCATTCAATCTATCCTTAAGTAAATAATAAGATGTCAGGGATAAATGGGTTAAACCTATATGAATTAAACCTACATCATTTTAACTACATATTATCATCTATTACATTTCCACATAGCTATTTTTATTTTACTATATTAGAAAATTATTGCAAGTCTTTTCCGGAAACATTGACAGGCTCCCCCGCATACAATAGAGCATAAATAAAATGTGGAGGCACTAAAAATGAGTGACTTAACTGCTACAAACTGTGGCTGCAACAATAATTCCTGCAGCAACAATAACAACTGTAGTAACGGTATCTTCGGCAACAGCTGCATCTGGATCATCCTTTTACTGTTCTGCGGCGGTGGCTGCGGTAACGGTTGCGGCAACAACAGCTGCGGACTTCTGGGCAATAAAAACAACGGTTGCGGCGGAAATGATTGTTGCGAATGGCTGATTTGGATTCTGCTCCTGTCCTGCTTCTGTGGCGGTGGCAACAACGGCTGTGGAAATTGCGGTTGCTGATTTACCGGACTTTTTACACACGTATGATCGATCATCCCGGGGTGCGGATCTTCCGTACCCCGAATGACTGATTGGCATAAGCGAATTATCCGCTTCATAAGATACTAGTAATTCATTTACTGGAAGGTATTATCTGCATGGATGATAACAGAATCGACAAGGCGGCCGCCTTTGACACTTTATTTACCAACAACCGCATTCAGATTCTGAAAACACTTGCCTATTATATAGATCCGCATCTCCTGAAAGGACTTGCTGTCTACATAAAATTTTTGGAATTGCAATATACGCTGGCACTGTTTAGAAAGCATCCGGAGACTGCTCTGCACAGTTTTCCTCTATCATCCGATGGAAGCAGTCTCGCCGGTGAACTATGCAGTGATCTCATGCCTTTATGCGATGAAACGCAGAAAGCATCCCTGCAGCAGGTCACCCAGATGCTTGACAATATCCATAATTTTCAAGAAATGATGGATATGGCTAAGTCCATGCAGGAGCTGTTCCCGGAAGGTTTCTCCGATCTGGACGGTTGTGATCCGGCTATGTTGTCCGAACTTTTCGCAGCCACTCAAAATCAATCAGGAGGTCAACAAAATGGATTATTCCCAGACTCCCCTCTGGATGCAGGATGATCTTGTGAAGGACATCCCCAGAGAAAAATTAGAATTTCTCTCCACTCTTTTTGCCAAAGGGCACGGCAAATCACAAAAAGAAATGATGGCACTTCTCATGCCTGCCATGCGTAAGGCAAAGCAGGAGCATCTCACTTTTACCCCACAGGAAATGCAGGCTGCCATCACAGCCATCAAAAAATACAGCACCGAAGCAGAGCTGCAGCAGATTCAAAACATTTTAAAAAAAAGCAACGCTCAAAGAAATAACTCCCGGCAGACGTAAGGTCTGTCAGGAGTTATTTCTTTCACGTAAGTTCAGCCAACGCCATTCGCAAAGTCGCGTTATCACGCTTTCCGTCGCTACGTGACTACCTTTGCTCATAAGACGGCGTTTACCTCATGGACATATTCGTTCATAGCTGAACTATTTAACTACGATGTTGACGATTCTGCCGGGAACATAGATCTCTTTTACGATGTTGCCGGTCAGCTTGTCTCCCAGAGCTTCTTTTGCCATGTTGATGACATTTTCCTTGGTCTCATCCTTGGAAACCTTGATGGTTACACGCATCTTGCCGTTGACCTGAACACCGATCTCAACAACGCTCTCTACGGTCTTCTCTTCCTCGAATTCAGGCCATGCCGCCTGATACAATCTGCCTTCAAAGCCAGCAGCCTGCCACAATTCCTCGGTGATATGAGGTGCTACGGGGTTAAGTAAAGTAAGCAGTGTCTTGTATTCACCTCTGGTAATGGAGTTCTTCTTGTAGAACTCGTTGATCAGGGACATCATAGCCGCAATGGCAGTGTTATACTTCAGATTCTCAAAATCACTGCTGACCTTTTTTATGGTCTGGTGCAGCTTGGTCTCTAAGTCTGCACTATAGCCTTCTTCATCAGTCAGGATATCCTGCAACTTCCAGACTCTCTCAAGGAATCTGCGGCATCCCTTTACGCCTTCCTCACTCCAGGAAGCACTCAGATCAAAGGCACCGATGAACATCTCGTAGGTACGCAGCGTATCTGCACCGTAATCCTGTACGATATCGTCCGGATTTACCACATTGCCACGGGACTTGGACATCTTCTCACCGTTGGATCCCAGGATCATGCCGTGGCTGGTTCTCTTCTGGTAAGGTTCAGGAGTAGGTACCACACCCTGATCATACAGGAACTTATGCCAGAAACGGGAGTACAAAAGATGCAGTGTGGTATGTTCCATACCGCCGTTGTACCAGTCAACCGGCAGCCAGTACTTCAATGCTTCAGGACTTGCCAGTGCCTTGTCATTGTGAGGATCGGTATAACGCAGGTAATACCAGGAAGAACCTGCCCACTGAGGCATGGTATCGGTCTCTCTCTTTGCCGGACCGCCGCAGCAGGGACAGGTGGTATTTACCCAGTCAGTCATGGCAGCCAGAGGAGATTCTCCGGTATCGGTAGGCATGTAGCTCTCTACATCGGGTAACTGCAGAGGCAGTTCGCTCTCATCAATGGGAACATATCCGCACTTGTCGCAATGTACGATAGGGATCGGCTCACCCCAGTAACGTTGTCTGGAGAATACCCAGTCTCTTAATTTATAATTGGTCTTGCGGTTACCGATGCCCTTCTCTTCCAGATAGTTCATGATCTTCTCTTTGGCTTCTGCCACAGACAGGCCGTTCAGGAAATCGGAATTGACCAAAGTACCATCAGCAACATCGGTATATACAGCTTCTTCTACGCTGACAGGGCTTCCGGCTACAACTTCGATAATAGGCATGCCAAACTTTTTAGCGAACTCCCAGTCTCTCTCATCATGGGCAGGTACTGCCATGATAGCGCCGGTACCGTAAGTCATCAATACATAGTCAGATACCCATACAGGGATTTCTTTACCGTTGACGGGATTGGTAGCGGTCAGACCCTGGATGCAGACACCGGTCTTATCCTTTGCCAGCTCAGTACGTTCGAAATCAGACTTTTTCGCAGCCATCTCACGATAAGCCACAACATCATCCCAGTTCTTGATCTCGTCCTTGTATTTATCCAGTACAGGATGCTCCGGAGATACTACCATGTAGGTAACACCGAACAGCGTATCCGGTCTGGTGGTGTAAATGCGCAGCTTCTCATCTTTTCCGGTGAGGGTAAAGTCTACTTCCGCACCCTGGGACTTTCCGATCCAGTTCTTCTGGGAAACCTTGACACGCTCGATATAATCTACGGTGTCCAGTCCCTGGATCAGCTTGTCTGCATATTCAGTGATCTTCAGCATCCACTGGCTCTTGACCTTACGGATGACTTCGGAACCGCAACGCTCGCAGACGCCATTAACTACTTCCTCATTTGCAAGACCTACCTTACAGGAGGTACACCAGTTGATAGGCATCTCTGTCTTGTAAGCCAGTCCTGCCTTGAACAGCTTTAAGAATATCCACTGGGTCCAATGATAATACTCGGGATCCGTGGTATTGATCTCTCTGTCCCAGTCAAAGGAATAACCTAAGGAATGCAGCTGATTCTTGAATCTTGCCACGTTATTCTTGGTTACGATCTTGGGATGGATGTGATTTTTAATTGCGTAATTCTCGGTAGGGAGACCGAACGCATCCCATCCCATAGGATACAGCACGTTGTATCCCTGCATTCTGCGCTTACGTGCTACGATATCCAGTGCGGTATAAGGTCTCGGATGACCTACGTGTAATCCCTGTCCGGAAGGATAAGGGAACTCTACCAGTGCGTAATATTTGGGCTTGGAGAAATCGTCGGAAGTCTTGAATGCTTTTTCATCATCCCAGACAGTCTGCCATTTTTTCTCTACCTCTCTGTGATTGTAAGGTACTGCCATAATTATTTCCTCCTAAACTATGAGAAGTTTTCTATTTGAATTTACGTTCTCAAGTCGTTAAAAAACTACCGATTATTTTATCGTGTTTTGCCAATACTGTCAAGGACTGCGGCTCTATCCATACATATTTGTACATATTTTCTGTTCTCAGTGCATATCATATATACGAGAGGTGATGAATCATGTTTGCATGGATCACATTACTGATCAATCTGATGCAGCGGTATCGATGAGATATCTGTCTGCATCGAAAAAAGAGACCGGAAATATTCACCGGTCTCTTTTTGTGGATCCTATGTATTCTGTGTATTAATCGTCTGCGTTATTCTCCGCTACTTTCGCTGCTCTGGCTGCCACTTCCTTCTCCTGTACATCGGAAGGTGTCTGCTCATAGCGGGCAAATTCATAGGAATAATCGCCTCTGCCTCCGGTCATGGAACGCAGATCCGTACAATAACCGAATAATCCACTCATAGGAATATCCGCTTCGATGATCTGTCTGCCACCGCTCATGGGGTTCATGCCCAGTACACGGCCTCTTCTTTTATTCAGATCACCCATGATGTCACCGGTGTAAGCATCGGGTACTGTAACTTTCAGGGACATGATGGGTTCTAACAGAACCGGACCCGCTTCCATGACACCCTTCTTGAACGCCTGGATCGCTGCGGTCTTGAATGCCATCTCCGAAGAGTCTACCGGATGGTAGGAGCCATCGTACAGCACTGCCTTGACACCAACTACCGGATATGCCGCCAGAGGTCCTCTGCCCACGGACTCCTGAATACCTTTTTCTACTGCAGGGAAGAAGTTTTTCGGTACTGCACCACCTACGACTTCTGTTGCAAATTCATAGGGCTTCGTCAGATCGCCGGAAGGTGAGAAACGCATTTTTACATGACCGTACTGCCCATGTCCGCCGGACTGTTTCTTGTACTTATATTCCACATCAGACTGTTTCTTGATGGTCTCTTTGTATGCGATCTTCGGCCTGGAAAGCTCGATCTCTACTTTGTATTCGTTTAACAGACGGCTGACCACGATATCCAGATGCTGGTCACCCATGCCGTAAAGCAAGGTCTGGCGGTTCTCTGCATCGTTCACTACACGGATGGTCAGATCTTCATGAGTCATCTTCTGCAATGCCTGGGATATCTTATCCACATCCGCCTTGTTCTTCGGCTTATACCGCATGTAGGTATAAGGGGTGGAAATATCGAACTTGCCGTATTTAATAGTCGTTGCCTTTGTCGAGAGACTGTTGCCGGTTCTCGCTGCTGTCAGCTTCGCCAGTGCTCCGATGTCTCCGGCATGCAGTTCACTGACCTCGATAGGCTTATTGCCCTGCAATACATAGATTTTACCAATCTTCTCTTCAATATCACGATCCACGTTATACAACAGATCATCCGTTTTCAGTACACCGGAATTTACCTTGATCAGGGAGTATTTTCCAATGAAAGGATCCACGATGGTCTTCCAGATATAAGCAGATTTCGCCTTTGCGAAGTCATAATCCGCATGGTAGATCTCATTGGTCTTCAGATTGATACCAGCTACTTCTCTGTTCTCAGGGCTGGGCATGTATTTGATAATATCATCTAACAGTGTGTATATACCCTGGCACAGAATGTTAGAACCCATGGTCATGGGAACGATGCTGCCGTCACAGACATTGGTACGGAGTGCTGCACGGATCTCTGCTTCAGAAAAGGTCTCTCCGCCAAAATACCGCTCCATGAATTCTTCACTGGTCTCGGCTACAGCTTCCATTAGGGTATCACGGCAGATCTGCAGGTTCGCCCGGCTGTAATCCGGTACCTCACAGGGAACAACTTCCTTCCCCTCCCATCGGTTACCGCTCTCGGTGATAACATTGATGTATCCTACAAATTTCTCGTTTTCACGGATCGGCAGATGAAACGGTGCCATCTTCTTGCCGTACAGGTTGGTCATATCTTCCACTACCTGACGAAAAGAAGCGTTATCCACGTCCATGTTGGAAACATAGATGAAACGGGGCAGCTTGTATTTTTCGCAAAGCTCCCATGCCTTCTGGGTGCCAACTTCGATGCCAGACTTGCCGTTAACTACTATGATGGCTGCTCCTGCGGCACTAACTGCCTCTTCCACTTCTCCCACGAAATCAAAATAACCAGGTGTATCAATAATATTGATCTTGTATCCTTCCCACTCAATGGGGATCACGGAGGTACTGATAGAGAAATGACGTTTCTGTTCTTCTTTACTGTAATCGCTGAGGGTATTGCCGTCATCTACCTTGCCCATACGAGAGGTGATACCGGACAGATAACCAAAGGCTTCTGCAAGACTGGTCTTGCCACTGCCGCCATGGCCCAGTAATACTACGTTGCGGATCTTGTCTGTTGTGTAAATATTCATATCCCATCCTCCATTTATTCTGCATTTTGGGTATTTTGTCCAGCCGTTGGATTGGATTTTTAACCCCTTACGTGTATTTTACTAAATATATACTGCTATTACAAGTAAATATTGTTAATTATTTCATATTTTTACAAGTTGTCAGAACTTTGCGATATGAACAGTTGCACAAGACAAGTAAATTGAAAGTTACGAGCCATGCAAAAATAGAACGGAATACCTCGGTGGGAGCTTGCT
>OHAB01000480.1_pt1 | contig 37208 bp, 35 predicted proteins | sample 1577031 | NCBI WGS metagenome assembly OHAB01 (sample SAMEA3541477, study PRJEB24748) | human gut metagenome | biome: human gut; feature: human-associated habitat; material: faeces | place: China | collected 2012 | reverse complement strand
TGATCATATTTTTTTGTCTGCGTCAAATAGTATTCGTATTGTACCTTTGCCTGTTGCTCTAAAGCGATGAGCTGCTTTTCATAATAGTTCTTTTCATCTGCCATTTTAACAAAATATAAAAGGTATAGATCTGCCAGAACAATACACCCCATATTGACTGCACATAAATAATTTTCTTCTCCATTTTTAAAATTCTCTACAATTACACCCATGTTAATCAGATTGTATAGGAGTATAATTCCATACATGATGTACCTTGTCTTTGCATAAGGAATATCGCTCTTTTTCACAAACCTGTTTATGAATGTATAATACAAAAAAATAAGTATTACTTTTGAAAATGTTACCTCAAGGCAGTAAAGCATCGTTTCATTCACATTTTTTATATCTGCTGCCTGCAAAATACATTGTAAAAGAATCACTCCTAATGATTCACAAACAGACATGCAAAATACCAATGCCTCACATTCAATGATACGTCTTAACGGTTTATCCATATCCTCATAATACAGAGCATATGCTATTATCCCCGTCAACACGCCCCAGACCACCAAATTTAATATGGAATGATTGAGCATATTGATACAGGTTGTAAAAATCACTGTGACAGTCTCGATCACAATATATACATATCTACTTTGACTACTCTTTTTATACTTTCCATTCATAAACTGGAACAGTATGGTACTTATGATAAAACAGGAAAGAGCATTACATAATATCAGTAAAATCGTATTCATCGTTTCTCCTATGAATTTTTCTGCAAAAATTTATTTACTTCTTCTCTAAAATCGCTGCTTCTCTTTTGCGCAATCTGGAGTTCTTTTCCATTATCCATATAAATAATAAAACCCTTTATTTTTTCAATATGCCTTAAATTAACCAGATTTCCTCTGCAATTCACAACAAAATCATAGGGCTGCAGTTTCTCAACCAGTTTTTCAAAAATGCAGTCATACTCATATGTGATATCAGACAACGCTATCAGTACTTTTCTTGATCTTTTTATGTATTCAAAATATAAAATGTCCCTGAGTTTCAATTTAATCGACAGATACTCTTTCCCATTGCTGTCCGTCACTTTATAAAAATCCTTTTCTGCTCCGGTATCCGGCAGTTGATCCAGCAGTTCCAACATCTGCGTTTCCAATTTATCATATTCCAATGGCTTACATAGAAATGAAAATGCGTGAACTTCGTTAATGACCTGCATACAATATTCTTCATAACTCGTAATATACACTAATTTCACATCCGGAAATTTTTCCTTTAATTTTCTCCCCAGTTTAATACCATTCAGTTCTTCCATCGAAATATCTAAAATTCCGATATCAATGTTGCTGATATTTTCAAGCATTTGATTTGCAGACGCAAATTGCTCAATATGATAAGCAATCTTTTGACTTGTAAAAATCTTATGCAGCATAGTCACTGCACACTCAAGATCTGCTATATCGTCATCACAGACAACAATTTCCAGCATAGCACTCACCTTCTTTCTCATTTATATATCGGCTCAATCTTTATTCTGTTTCAAATCTCACCTATAAAAGACATCACATGAAACAAAATATTACGGTATTTCTTCACCAAATACAATTTTTTAACACGAAATACGATTAAAAAAAAGCATTAAACCATTTACCCCTGTTAATACACAAAAGCACTGTATCTCAAACTCTTTGAAATACAATGCTTCCCTGCATTTTCTATATCGTCATGTTGATATTATTACTTTACTATCCTGCACACTCTCTGGGAGTGACTGTATCTATCAAAAAAGAAGCCAGCAGTTTATTCACGCACTACTGACTTCCTATATTATTCATTTTATTTACTTCGCTGCGTCTCAGACAAGTTTTCCATCTTTAAACACAATCTCTTGCCCTCCAGGTATCCGTCCTCTCTCTTATCTGCACCGATTACCTTTGCGATGGACTGCGCCACCGAAGGTTTCTCGGCAATTACTAATTTTATATTTTTTTCACTCAAATTTTGTTTCCTTCTTTCATTTTTTATTTGCTTTTTGATAGCATAAATGCTATCATGTATATAGAATAAATATTTCCACTTGGAGAACATATACTAATGTACAACATTGAATTTTACGAAGATTCCAATGGCAGATCAGAGCTTTGGGAATTTCTTGAATCTCTTCGAGTCAAAGCAGCTACAAACAAAGATGCCCGTATTCAATACAAGCAGATAAGTTTGTACATCCAGCTCCTCGAAGATAATGGTACACGGCTTAATGAAAATATCACAAAACACCTTGATGATGATATCTGGGAGCTTCGCCCAGGCAATAACCGTGTTTTATATTTTTATTTCAAAAATGATACCTTTGTGCTTTTGCATCAATTCCGCAAGAAAACTCAAAAAACTCCCAAGCGCGAAATTGAACGGGCAAAGGCTGAACGTGATGATTACCTTGCCCGAAAGGAGGCTGAATGATTATGAAAACCTGGAATGACTATAAGGAACATGTAAGAACCGTTGATCCTGAAATTGGAAAAGACATCGATGAAGTTGAAAATATTTCCTCCATCGTAAGTGCCATGGTGGAACAGCGTACTTCTCTTGGACTTAGCCAGAGAGAGCTTGCTGCTATGTGTGGTATTCCACAATCATCCGTAGCACGGATCGAATCCTGCAAAACAACCCCGAATCTCGGAACACTGCTTAATATTTTTCAGCATCTCGGTTTACAGCTTACAGTAAGACCTACAAAACCTACCGTTTAAAATCAAGGAGAATCTCTGCGAAGAGGTTCTCCTTATCTCCCAGTGGAACCAAAAGCCCCCGTACCACGCTCCTTCCAGTTTTCAAAAGTAAAATACGGTATCAGGACTGGCATCCAAATCCCAGAGGCAACTTACAGATATCTCCCGGCCGGATCACAGCATCCTTGGGACTGAATACATCAGCACCGGCATCATTGGCATGAGCTCTCTCTGGACTTCTCCCTCCAAAATCAATCAGCTGTATCTTCATCTAATACCCCTTCCTCCAACACACTCTCTTCGCACAGTTTGGGGAAATCCACCCTGATAATGTCTGTTGGTAAGATGGTGTGCACTGTGCAAATTCCATTACATCTAGCATTTCCTTTTGCTCCTTCTTTTTCAGAAATGACAACTGAACCGCCGGAGTAAATCCCATACTTCCGTCATCCACCTTTTCAAGCATTTCAGGAATAAGTTCTGTTATTTTGATATACCTCTGAACCTGCTTGGGGCTGTCTCCACATTCTTCTCCAATGAGCTCAATGCTTTTCTTTCCCAAATTATGGTCTACACTGTAGTTAATCCCTCTGGGTGACGGCTAGGAAAGTGTGAATCGGTGACAAGCATCCATTCCCGCTGACAAAATCAGTATTTTCAGCCTTGTTTCGCTGACAAATTTGTCACTGAAATTACAATTCTGCATGAAAAAAGCGGCAATGAAACTATCTTCATTACCGCTAAAAATGAGCGTCTCCTATAGGAATCGAACCTACAATAGAGTCTTAGGAGGACCCCGTTATATCCATTTAACTAAGGGAACAAATACTTGTTTATTATATTCCAACTATCAGAGAAGTTCAATCTTTTTCTTTCATCAGATTAGTGATTTTGTAAAAATCACTAATCTCTGTAATTAATACTTCCCTGTAACCAGATGTTTCCTTTGAATCTTCTTCCAACTGCTGGTTCACCAATCAGATCTTTCTGATTGATGCAGATTGGAAATTCTACATCATTACATTTGATATCTATCGCATAAACATTTTCTTCTGTATACGAATTTTGCAATAGCCTGCAATCCATGATTTCACCAAGAATGGAATACTGATCACTTTCAATTCCATAAGGCATAAAGTAAGAATCCACAATACTCAAAATGTCTTCATGCTGTACACGTCTTGAAAGAAGGGAATAAGTGTCGATATCTTCCAAAGTCAGATTCTCGATAGCATCTTCATCTCCCTTTCTGGCTGCAGCGATCAATCCATTTCTTTCGTTCATAGTCTGTTCTGTCAGCTTCTGCTTATGTTCATCTTTATTAATAGGAAGTAAAATTTTTCCTTCTGTAGAAAGCGCAGCAAGCACTGTTCCATTTGCCTGACTCATGTAAAATTTATTATTTTTCACAGCCAGATAATCCGCCACATTCTGCAAATAAAAAATCAATGTAACGCCAAGTCTTACCTCATCACAGATTCCTGCATAAGACTCTTTTTCCGCATGTTTTTCAATATCAATCTGTTCCGTCGTTGAAATTTTATTACCACAAAAATAAGGATAGTAGTAGCTCATCTCAAAAGAATAATTCTCATTAAATGTTCCTCTCAAAGACAGTCCAAAGAAATCTCCAAACTCGATAGAGAGTTCTGCAAACTCATTACCTTCGGAATCCTCTGCCACTTTCTGCAACATTGGTCTCTCTATTATTTTTTGAAAAATATCATTCAGCTCTTCTTTTGTGATTTTTGAAAAACCGACTGCTCTTAAAAATTTGTGCATACTACTATCCTCCTTTCCGATTTTTAAAATTATGTAAACCAATTTTACTATTTACAAGACGGACTTTATTATATAATATGTCTTTCTATTTTGCAATGTTATTTTCCCCCATTGCGTTGTTTAATGCTTCCTGTTCTTCACCAGATAAAACAATCACTGAATTTCCATCAATGATTTCTTTAATATAAGTATAACAGCCCTCTCTTGTGTGCATTGCATTAATGATAAATCCATTATTTTTCACATCAAGCATTGCCAGAGAAAAACTCAGCTTGCCACCCATCTCATTAAATGCATCATATTTTACAAGTCCCATTTTCTGATATGTTCTCTGCATGTTCTGGAATAAGGTTTTTATATTTTTTTCGTTTGCGGAATTTGCATTTATCAGATCATCTACCTGATTTAACCTTTTAATAAGTGTATCCTCTAAGTTTTTTGCATTTTTTCCTTTCATAAAAATCTTATAGCTCTTTTTCAATTTACTCATTTGAACTACATTTATAATCATTAAAATAATAAGTATTAAAACAAGTGCTGCTAGTCCAATGATAATATAATCTGAATCAAATCCTAAATACTGTGAAATCATTTTTTCTCCTTCTGCTGTTTCATATAACGAACTTATTTTTATTGAATCGATTTTTATAAAAATACTCTATTATTTTTCTATAGTTCTGAATAAATCCATAATGCGATCCAGTTCATCCATGGAATAATATTCGATTTCAATTTTTCCTTTTTTGTTATCTTTCTGATTAATAGCAACCTTTGTTCCTAAAATTCCTTTCATCTTCTCTTCCAGGTCATTGCAGATTGCTTCTAATTTCGGATCTATTTTTTTATTCTTTTCTGTATCTTTCTGATTTTTTTCCTGCTGGATTTTTTTTACTAATTTTTCTGTTTCACGAACGCTTAGCTTTTCATCAAATATCTGCTGTGCTACCGTGTATTGTTTTTCCAGATCATTAAGACCTAGCAGTGCTCTGGCATGGCCGGTAGAAATCATATCATCAATGACCATCTGTTGAACTTTTTCATTTAATTTCAGCAAACGCATTGAATTTGTTACCGCTGTTCTGCTTTTTGATACACGTTCCGCTACTTCATCCTGTTTTAAATTGAATTCTGTTAAAAGTCTTTTATATGCAATTGCCTCTTCAATTGGATTTAAGTTTTCACGCTGGATATTTTCAATAAGTGAAATTTCTACAACTTCCTGTTCTGTTAATTTTTTGATAATAACAGGAACCTCTTTTAAATTAGCAAGTTTGGCAGCTCTCCATCTTCTTTCGCCAGCAATGATCTCATAGTAATCATCTTTCTGTTGTACAAGTAATGGTTGTAAAACACCAAACTGTTTGATGGACTCTGCTAATTCCAAAAGTGCATCCTCATCAAAATTTTTTCTTGGCTGTTCTCTGTTTGGTTCTACTTTATTAATGTTAACGAGTATACCTTCCACTACTTTTTCATCTTTTTTAACAGCTGGTTTTGTTGTTGCTGTTGTTGTTTTTGCAGTATTTACTTTATTAGTAATAAGTGAATCAAGTCCCTTGCCTAATCCATTTTTCTTTGCGGTTGCCATATTTTAAATATCCTTTCTATCTATTACTTCTTTTGCAAGTAAACGGTAACTTTCTGCTCCGGCAGATTTGGAATCATATAAGTTAATTGGCAATCCATAAGATGGTGCCTCTGCCAGACGAATATTTCTTGGTATCAATGTATCATATATTTTTGCATCTAAATTATTTCTTACATTTTCAACTACCTGATTAGAAAGATTTGTGCGCACGTCATACATTGTAAAGACAACCCCTTCAATCAAAAGATTTGGATTTAATCTTTGTTGTACAAGATCAATGGTATGTATTAACTGGCTCAATCCTTCCAGCGCATAATATTCACATTGAATTGGAACCAGGACAGAGTTTGCAGTTGTCATTGCGTTAATTGTCAGCATATTTAAAGATGGCGGACAATCAATTACAATAAAATCATAATCTTCTTTGATATAATCAACAGCATTTCTTAATATGTATTCCTTTTCTGGAATACCTAATAATTCAATTTCAGCTCCGGCAAGATTTACATTTGATGGAATTACTTTCATTCCGTCTACAACCGTATCCGTCATACTTTCTTTAATGGAACATTCATCAAGCATTAACTCATAAACTGTATTTTCCACTTCATTTTTATCTACTCCAAGTCCGCTTGTCATATTTCCCTGTGGATCAAGGTCAATTGTTAATACTTTTTTTCCTGCTTCCGCAAGACAAGCAGCCAGATTAATTGCTGTTGTTGTCTTACCAACACCACCCTTTTGGTTTGCTACTGCTATAATTCTACCCATTATATTTTCCTTTCCCATAGTTCTGTTATTAGCTATTATGTTTCTTTATTATAATATAAATAAAGACTGTTCTGTGAATCATGTGTTTTTTGTGTATGATATAATCTACCGAGCGAAGCGGGTATAGATAACGATCATAGATTTGTGCTTCATGATATAATCAATTTTCATTCCATAATAGCCGGATAATTTACTATTTTATAAGCAGATATTTTCGTTATTTTTTTCTACGTTGTATATTATAACACTTCTATATTTCAAATGCTATGATTAATTATCCAAAAATGTTTCACGTGAAACATTCATATTTTTATTGTGTCACTTCAAACTATAGTATTTCATATTATAAGAACCTACTAAATATTGTTAAAATATAAAATAGACCTTAAAATGTTTCACGTGAAACATTTTAAGGTCTTGACTATTGATTGTTTATCTTTTTTCCTAAATTATCAATCCATTTATATATAAGCAGTAATAGTATTAGGCAACCGATTGTTACGATACCGGCTTTACTTAATTCATTGTTTTTATACTCAGTTTTTGGCAAAATCGAATTAATTGTTGAACCATAATAATAATGATCCTTTGTATAAGCTGGGAACATATCTCCTACATTATATTGAGAATACACTTTTTGATTTACTTGCATCCGCTTATCAGTATCATGTCCATAGTGAAAGAAATAATTCGTTGATCCTGATTCCGAACCATTATAGTCCTCTACAGTTTCTTTATCTGTTATTACTATATCTTCAATGTAATAATCAATCCCCTCAACCATTTCCGCAATCATTTTATGAAATGATATTTCTGTTACTATTATTTTCAAAAATAATAACACAAAGATAATTGATAAAGCGATTAATGATATATTCACAATTTTTCCAAGTAATCTATTTTCATCTTTCATCTTACTCTTATATATTTTGTTACTCATATGTGTTTTTCCTTTATATATAATTTATCTACCTAATAGATTTATGAATTTATTTTAATTTGGAAAAGTGTCTCTTTTAGAAATATATATTTCAAAAATCCGATTCATCTTTTTCTTCAATCAGATCAGTAAGAATTTTCATAACAGAACCTAATTCCAATCTACATCGAACTGGATCAATATCAATCAACCGGCTGCATAACTCCACTCGATTCAAAATATTCTTCATACCATCAAGTAAATTATCTTCCGATGATTCTATCTTTTCATCTTCACTTACTATATTCTGTTGTGACATTGTCTCCGTATATTCTTGAACAATTTCAATTTCTCGATTTTCTTCTTCCACTATCTGATCTAATTGTTCGATCTTACTAGAATATTCTTTGATAGAATTTTTCAAATTTTCTATAGACTCATTGATACTTTTCTGTTCTTCCATCAGTTCATTAATTTTAGCTTTATTCTTTGAATTAACATTTCTAGGTGTAAACAATTCATAGCACGAATCATTTGTTTCCTCCAACATTTTTATCATTCCGGTATTTTCTTTTAATTGAATTTCCAATAAATTTAACTGTTTTTCTAATGCATGTTTTTGTTCGAAATAAGAATCTTTTATTTGCTGTAAATATTCTATAACCATAATCACTTGTTCCTTTACTTCTGAGTAATCATCAATAATGCTGCTATTCTCGATTGGCACTGCTCATTGCCGCATATTATGTCATGAAGCACAGTCCGCCGTGCACGCCAGAAAAATCAAAGATTTTCCTGGCTGTCGGGCATTCGCCCTATCATAGACAAATAAAATAGTTTTTTGCCTGCAAGCAGTCACAAACTATTTTCTCTGTCTATGGCACTGCTCATTGCATACGCACATTATACCATATCATTATTTCAAAAACAATTATACTACAATTATAGTTATTTTATTATCACAAATAAATTATAATTTTCAAAATACTAAAAAGAAATGAATGATTTTTTCAAAAATTAATTTGTATATGTTATAAAAAGCGGATATAATATTATTAAATAAAGATTTATGATTATGAAATGGTGAAACGATTATTCAATTATATGAAATGCATCTTTTAATGATCATAAAATAAATAAGGAGGTTTCTATGAAAAAGAATATCAAACATTTTTTTCTGTTGACAGCTCTTGCCGCTGGAACAATCCATTTTGTTAACAGATTTATTAATATGACAGCTGATATTAAGAATATTTTGAAAGCAGAGAACGGCAATTTTTACGATTGGAAAAACGGACAGATTTATTATACGAAACGCGGATCAGGCAGTCCGTTATTGCTGATTCACGATCTGAATCCGGTCAGCTCTTCTTATGAATGGTGCAAAGTGATTCGAAAACTGGAAAAGAAACATACTGTCTACACACTGGACTTACTTGGATGTGGACGCTCTGCAAAACCGTACTTAACTTACACCAATTATTTATATGTTCAGCTTGTGACGGATTTTATCCAAAATGTAATTGGAGAAAAAACAGATATTATTGCATCGAATGAATCAATCTCCTTTGTAACGTTGGCTTGCAATATGAATAAAGATCTTGCAAATTCTATTATTGCGATCAATCCGACTTCTTTGAAAGAGCTTCATATTACAACCGATAAATATGCATCTGTGAAAAAAACTTTATTGGAACTCCCTGTGATTGGAACCTTCCTTTACAATATCAAAGTGAGCAATACCAACATCACCAAGTATTTCCGTGAGGAATATTATGCAAGACCACAGCTGGTTTCTTCCAAATTGATCGACGCATATTACGAAGCAGCCCACATGAATTTCAGTCATGGTAAATATTTAATGGCAAGCATGGAAGCAAATTACACAAAGAACAGTATCGAACATGCGCTGAAAAAATTAGAAACACCAATTTATGTGATTGAAAGTCGAAACATGAAAGATGCTATCGCAATTGCTGATTCTTATAAAAAGACAAACACCGGAAATGAAATCGTATACTTATCCAACTGTAAAAAATATCCTCAGTTGGAAGTTGCCGATAAAGTTGTGGAAACAATTGATATGTTTTTAAAATAAGATTATTTACAAAATAGATCATAAAAACTCCTGCCTTCCAAATGATGCATGATAAACACGTTTACGATAAACTGTGAAAACATTTATTGCATCATGAAAAGGCAGGAGTTTTTTCATCCAGTGATTTATTATCCAATGATGATATCAAAAACAGTAACCATCCATTTTACAACGGTGTCTTTGTCGGTGTTCCAGCTTTTCTCGGATAAGTTTTCGGCGTTCCCTTCACCTTATCGATCACGACAAACGATCTTTTCTGCTCATACAGATCAAATTTATAGACTTCTTTCATTTTTCCTCCAAGCAAAAATGTTGCATTTTTTGCATTAGCAACTTCCTCTTCAATTTCACCGGATTTGTAAGAAATAAAGTTTCCACCTATTTTTACAAAAGGAACACAATACTCTTCTAAGGAAGAAAGATTTGCGACTGCCCTTGAGACAACCAGATCAAACTTTTCACGATATTCATTATTTTTTCCAAGCTCCTCTGCTCTCGCGTGAAGTGCTTCAATCTCTTTTAATCCAAGTTCCTCTATCACTTCCTGTAAAAATAATATTCTTTTATTCAGAGAATCAGCAAGTGTCATCCTCAGATTTGGAAATGCGATTTTCAAAGGAATCCCAGGAAATCCGGCGCCGGTTCCCATGTCCATCACTGAAACTTCTTTTTTGAGATCATACACTTTGATCAGGGAGAGACTGTCCAGAAAATGTTTTTCAATGACTTCATCAAATTCTGTGATTGCAGTCAGATTCATAACTTTATTTTTTTCCACCAGCATCTCATAATATCTGATAAACTGCTGTATCTGATTATCGCTTAATTCAATCTGAAGTTCTTCCAGACCTTTTAAAAATTTTTCTAAATTATATGTCATTTTATATTTCCTTTATGATATTTCATCTGCTCCATATAAACCAAAAGCACCGAAATGTCTGCCGGGGAGACTCCTGAAATTCTCGATGCCTGGCCAATTGATAACGGTCTGTAAAGTTTCAACTTCTGTCTGGCTTCAATACGGAGGCTTGGTACTTCATCATAATCAAAATCTTCTGCTATTTTTTTATTTTCCAGTTTTTTATAATGCTCTACCTGTTTAATCTGACGCACGATATAACCATCATACTTGATATTGATATTAACCTGTTCAACTACATCATAAGGCAGCTCAGGTCTTTCCTTATCGATCGGAGCTAATTTCTCATAATCAAGTTCAGGTCTGCGAATGAGTTCTGTTAAAGTTGTTCCTGTATTTAATGGAATACTTCCGTAACTTTCCAAAAGAGCCTGAACCTCTTTATTAGCACCGATCTTAACTCCGGCAACACGTTCAATCTCTTTCTGGATCAATACTTCCTTCTGACAGATCCATTCATAACGCTCCTGTGAGATCAGACCAATCTCATATCCTTTTTTTGATAAACGGAGATCAGCATTATCCTGACGAAGCAGCAAACGATATTCTGCACGGGAAGTCATCATGCGATACGGCTCATGATTTTCTTTTGTCACAAGATCATCAATCAAAACTCCTATATAAGCCTCGGAGCGATCTAATATCAGAGGCTCTTTTCCGAGAATGCTCATGGCTGCATTGATTCCGGCAACTAACCCCTGACAGGCAGCCTCCTCATAACCACTGCTTCCATTAAACTGGCCACCCGAAAACAGTCCTTTGATATTTTTAAATTCCAGAGTAGCATACAACTGATTTGGATTGATACAATCATACTCAATTGCATAAGCATTACGGACAATTTTCACATGTTCAAGTCCCGGCAGCGTGCGGTACATTTCATGCTGGACATCTTCCGGTAAAGAGGAAGACATTCCTCCAACATACATCTCATTCGTATTTATTCCTTCCGGTTCAATAAAAATCTGATGTCTGTCCTTATCCGCAAATTTAACAACCTTATCTTCAATGGAAGGACAGTATCTTGGTCCTGTACCTTCAATAATTCCTGCATAAATCGGAGAGCGATCCAGGTTATTCCGGATGATCTCATGTGTTTTCTCATTTGTATAAGTCAGCCAGCAGGAAACCTGGTCGATCTGCACATCTTCAGGATTAGTTGTAAAGGAAAAAGGTACAACTTTCTCATCTCCTTTTTGCTCCTGCATTTTTGAAAAATCAACGGACCTTTTGTCAATTCGTGCAGGCGTTCCTGTCTTAAAACGAAACATTTCAATTCCATGCGCTTTCAGGGAATCTGTCAGATGGTTGGCTGCCTGCAGACCGTTTGGTCCGGTGTATGTGATCATCTCACCGGTCAGACATCTTGCGCGAAGATAAGTTCCCGTGCACAATACGACTGCCTTACAATGATAAACTGCACCTGAAAACGTTTTTACACCTGTTATTTTCTGAATTTCTTTTCCATTTTCCAGCGCTGCTGTTTCCGTGATAATTTCAGAAACTTCTGCCTGACGGATGGTAAGATGATCGGTATTCTGAAGTGTCTTCCGCATCTCCATACTGTAATTCATTTTATCTGCCTGCGCACGCAGTGAATGAACGGCCGGACCTTTGGATTTATTTAACATCTTGGACTGGATAAATGTCTTATCGATATTTTTTCCCATCTCGCCACCGAGTGCATCGATCTCACGGACCAGATGTCCCTTGGAACTTCCACCAATATTCGGATTACACGGCATCATCGCTATACTGTCTACACTCACGGTAAAAATAATGGTTTCCAGTCCGAGTCTTGCACACGCCAATGCTGCCTCGCATCCGGCATGTCCGGCTCCGACTACAACCACATCATATTCTTCCTCTACATACGGAATCTTCTTCTCTTCCATTTCTCTGTCCTCAACTCATATAAGATTTTGAATGATTCTCTTTCACATTTACAATCTGCAAATTATTTTTTATTTACCCATACAAAATTTACTGAAGATTTCATTTACCAGATCATCTTCCACAGATTCTCCGATAATATTTCCAAGTTCCTCGTAAGCATTCATCAGATCAATGGAATAAAAATCTTCCGGCATATCATCTGCAATACTCTGCAATACTAAATGTAAACTTCGTAAAGCTTCCTGTAAAGATGTTTTATGTCTGATATTCGTAATATAAACTTCATCATTAAATGTAACTTCCCCGGAGAAAAACATTTCTTTGATTGTTTCTTCAAGATCATCTATTCCGGTCTGCTCTTTTGCAGAAATTGAGATCATTTTTTTATCCAGATGTTTTCTAATATCTTCCACAGTTGTGACCGGACTTAAATCAGATTTATTTAATAAAACGATTGCATGTCTGTCTTTCAACAATTCCATGATCTCATGATCATTTTCATCTAACGCTGTGGATGTGTCAACTACATAAATGACAAGATCGGCATTATTCAAATATTTCTTTGCACGTTCCACACCGATTTTTTCCACTACATCTTCCGTGTCACGGATTCCGGCGGTATCAATGATATTCAATAAAATACCGTTTAAATTAATCTGTTCTTCCAGAACATCCCGTGTTGTTCCTGCAATATCTGTAACGATTGCCTTCTCTTCTCCAACCAGAGAATTTAAAAGAGAAGATTTTCCGGCATTCGGCTTTCCAACAATAACAGTTGAAATACCTTCTTTTAACATTTTTCCATTATCACTGTTTGCAAGCAGTTTATCAATTTTTTTTATCACATCCGATACTATACCGGATAGTTTTTCCGGATATCCATCCAAACTTATATGCTCCGGATCATCTAATGCACTTTCGATAAATGCAATCTCATGTAAAACAGTTCCGCGGATTTCTTTAATTTTTTCTGAAACAGAACCGGAAAGCTGGCTCAACGAACTTTTTAATGCAAATTCATTCTTGGAATTGATAACATCAATAACGGATTCTGCCTGTGAGAGATCAATTCTTCCATTTAAAAATGCACGTTTTGTAAATTCACCCGGCTCTGCAGGACGCGCCCCATATTTGATAACGGTTTCTAAAATTCTCTTCATGACATAAACGCCGCCATGACAATCTATCTCAACCGTATCTTCCCTGGTATAACTTTTCGGTCCTCGCATCAGAAGAACCATAACTTCATCGATCACTTCATCTCCATCATGAATATGACCATAGTGAATTGTATGCGTTGGCATATCTTCTAACTTTTTCTGATTCTTCATTTCAAAAATACGGTCTGTGATAGAAACTGCCTCGTCTCCGCTGATTCTTACGATTCCGATTCCTGAACTTGTCATTGCAGTTGCAATTGCAGCAATGGTATCCGTTCCCATAGTGATATCCTTTCCATGTACAAAACTGCACGCCGCAAAACTTCATAAGAACCTGCCATATCATTTCCGGCATTTTCATAAAGCTTTGTAACGTGCAGCTTCTGGTCTTTTAAATTCTATACTTGAATTTATCTTTCTCTATCTCTTTTTAAAGTAACAACCACATGTCTGTATGGTTCTTCGCCCTCGCTGTGTGTTGTTACAAACTTATCATTCTGCAATGCAGAATGGATAACTCTTCTCTCAAAAGGATTCATTGGTTCTAAAGAAACAGGACGTTTTGTTCTCTTTACTTTGTATGCAATGTTCTTTGCAAGATTCTCCAATGTCTCTTTTCTTCTCTTGCGGTAATCTTCTGTATCAATCTTAACTTTAATGTATTCCTCAGAATTTTTATTCACTGCAAGGTTTGCAAGATACTGCAGGGAGTCGAGAGTCTGTCCTCTTTTACCAATGAGGATACCCATGTCATCTCCTTTCAGTTCTACGTTGTAAGTATTACCATCTTCTGCTTTTTCAATAATGATCTCAACTTTAAGATCCATAGCAGCAAATATTTTCTGTAAAAATTCTGTGATATCACCTTCTACAGAATATTTCTTACGAACTTTGATCACAGCATCTTTTCTTGCGATTCCTAAAAATCCTGTGCTTCCTTTTTCGATTACTTCATATTCAATCTGATCACTGGTAGCTCCAAGTTTTACAAGAGCTTCTGTGATAGCATCATCGACTGTTCTTGCTGATACTTCAATATACTCCATAACAATAACCTCCACATATACGTTATCTTACCAACACGTTTTTGAAAAATAATCTGTTAATTTTTCTTATTATTTCTCTCGTTAAATTCACGAACCAGGTTTGCTTTTGCAGCCATACTTCCAGGTTTTGCATTCACTTTCAATGCATTTGCCTTCTCAAGTTCAAGTTCTTTCTCTGCAGTTGTCTTAACAGAACTCTTGGAACTTGCTGTAACCTGTCTTGTGTTCATACGTGCAGCATTGGAAATCTGGTTTTCGGTGATTCCCATTTTTTCACGTTTTTTCTTTGCTTTTTCCTGATTCTTTGCAATAATATCGTCCAGATCAATCTTATCAAAATGTTTATTTAAGAAGAACTGCTGGATACTTCTTACAACCGCACTTGCGATCCAGTAGATACCGAGACCGACCGGAACAGTAAAACACATTACCAGTGAGAATAATGGCATGGTACGGTTCATCATCTTCATCTGCTGAGCCATCTGGTCATTATCTCCGCCTGCTGTTGCAGCCGTTGGCATTAACTTGATATTTAAAACCTGTGTCAAATAAGAAATCACAGGAATCAGCAATGCAAGAACTGCCATCAGAATACTTCCACCTGCAAATGCAGCTTTGATGATCTGAAATGGAGTATCTGAAATATTTAATCCTATAAAGTTGTTTACATGAGAAACTACACCATATGTAGAATCAATGGAATCTGTGAGCGCCGGAAATGACTCTCTTAAGGAATCCCATCCGTTAGAACTCATTTTCGATAAAACATCTACTACATAATTCTGTAAGGTTGTTGTATCTGTTGCCGTAAAATCAACCTGTACTGTGTTCAATTTTAATGTGCTCATCAGGTTTGTCATAATATCCTGATAGCCGCTTGTCGCCATGATCTTATCAACCAGATCAAGATAAACATCCTTCACACTGCTGATATAGGCAGGAACATTCATAAACACACGGTACAAAGCTAACAGTAAAGGCATCTGGATTAACATCTGCACACAGCTGCCTGTCGGTGAAACACCATACTTCTCATAGATCTGCTGTGTCTCAGCCTGCATATTCTGCATGGATACGGTATCTTTTTTATCCTTATACTTTTTCTGGACCGCCTGAAGCTCCGGGTTCATCTTCTGGGATAACTTCGAGAACTTCTGCTGTTTATAAGTCAATGGGAACATTAAAGCATAAATAACAATGGTAAATAAAATAATAGAAAGTCCAACGTTGGAAATTCCAACTTTTTCCATTAAAATATACATGCCATTCATTATCCAGCCAAGTAATTTTGCAATTGGTCCAAGAATGGCACCATTGTATGCTGTTAATAACATCTCTGACACTGAAAATACCTCCAATTATGGAACGGGATCATATCCGCCTTTTGAAAAAGGATTACATCTTATAATTCTCCAAAGCGCTAACGCCCCACCTTTGACAGCTCCATACTTTTCGACAGCCTCTAACCCATAGGTGGAACAGGTCGGGTAGTATGGACATTTTGTTGTTTTCATCGGAGAAATATACTTTCTATAAAATTTAATCAAAGCAATCAATATTTTTTTCAAAATGATTCCATCTTCTTTTCTAAAATCTTTACTTCAAAATTTTATGAAGACCTCCAAGATGTAACAAAGCACTTTCCACTTCATGATATGAAATGTCTTTTGCTGTATTTCTTGCGATGACTACAATGTCTAAACCACTATTAAACATGTCTTCCTGTAGCCGGTAACTTTCTCTGATCAATCGGGTTACATGATGTCTTATAACACTATTTCCTACTTTTTTACTCACCGATATGCCTAACCGGTTTCTGTCTGTATCATTTTCCAGAACGTACATCACCAGATAACGGTTTGCATATGATTTTCCTTTTTTATATACGTTCTGAAAATCTCTGTTTTTCTTTAATGATTCTGAATATTTCATCTAATATTCCTTTGCCAAAAATTGATCATAAAAGAAGAAAAGACCACAAATATGTGGCCTATGCTGATAATTTTTTTCTACCTTTTAATCTTCTTGCAGCCAATACTTTTCTTCCGCCTGCAGTACTCATTCTGCTTCTGAATCCGTGAACTTTCGCTCTCTGTCTCTTCTTAGGTTGGAATGTCATCTTCATGTCACATACACCTCCTCTACAATTCAAACATATATTTTACTCAATGTTATGATAAGTCTACTTCAATAGCGACAAAACATCATTTTTATTTATATCAAAATAATCGGACAAAGTCAAGCAAAATCTCATAAAATAAGGCTTTTGCCAATATTTAGTTTTCCACTTTCTGTCATTTTTGTTTTTTTACCACTATATATATAAGGAAGAAATGCATTTTATCTATATATGGTATAATGTTATACACATAGAAAATCAAAAATTTTTCCACAAAAAACCCAGTATTTATGCCGTTTACATAAGTTATCCTCAATTTGTGGATAACTTGTGGACAATTTCTTGATAATGTCATCATAACTTGTGTATAAATGTGTACAATCCTTATTTTTCCCGGTCTATAACTATTTTTCCATTATTAACAATAACTTCTAGTATATTCACATTAAGCGTTAAAACGCCCATATAGCCACTTTTTTTATCAACGCCCTATCCCCAGTCCTTCCACAATTAAACGTTGATAATTCCGCAAAAATAGTGTAGGATAGCATTATATAGAATTTTTTAGAGTTTTTTAAGCAGTTAAGATTAACTGCTATATTTTAGTGCTATCAGAAAACGGAGTTAGAAAATGGACAAGATTTTGGAAAAATGGGATGAAATTTTACAGACAGTAAAAACAGAGCATGATGTCAGCGACATTTCTTTTGATACCTGGATCAAACCTCTGGAAGTTTTTGGTGTTGAGGGAAATACCCTCTATATCCTTGTTCCATCTGAACAGATGACTTTAAGTTATATCTCAAAAAAATATTATCTTCCTTTAAAAGTAGCAATTGCTGAAATTATCGGAACCGAATATGAGATTCAGTTTATTTTACCGGAACAGACCAAAAATATCAGACCTTCCAATAATAAAGGAAAGAAAACACCTGAACCTGAAGCTTCCAAACGTTCCAACTTAAATCCAAATTACACATTTGATACTTTCGTTGTCGGCAGCAATAACCGTTTTGCACAGTCTGCCTCACTGGCAGTAGCGGAATCTCCGGGAGAAGCTTACAACCCTCTTTATATTTATGGTGGACCTGGACTTGGAAAAACCCACTTGATGCATTCCATTGGACATTTCATCCTGGAAAGAAATCCGGAAGCAAAAGTTTTGTATGTTACTTCCGAGGAATTTACCAATGAAGTTATCGAATCTATCCGTAGTGGTAACGCCTCTGCGATGAATAAATTCCGTGAAAAATACAGAACCATCGACGTTCTCATGATCGACGACGTTCAGTTTATTATAGGAAAAGAAAGTACACAGGAAGAATTTTTCCACACGTTCAACGCTCTCCACTCCGCAGGCAAACAGATCATTTTAACATCGGATAAACCGCCAAAGGATATGGAAACGTTAGAAGAACGAATCCGTTCCCGTTTCGAATGGGGACTTATGGCAGACATCGGAGCTCCTGATTACGAGACGCGAATGGCAATCCTTCGCCGGAAAGTGGAATCTGATGATATGTCCTTAAGCGATGACATTTTAAATTACATCGCAAATAATATTAAATCCAACATCCGTGAATTAGAGGGAGCTTTGAACAAACTCCTCGCTTACTCGAATCTGGAAAAAACAGAGATCACCATGGAGATTGCCAAGAAAGAACTTCAGAATATTATCACACCGGACAAGCCAAGAGAAATCACTCCTCAGCTTATCATTGAAGTTGTTTCAGAACATTTCCAGATTTCACTGGATCAGATGATCTCGAAAAACAGAAGTAATGAGATTGCAAGACCAAGGCAGATTGCCATGTACCTCTGTAAAACCATGACGGATATTCCATTGGATTCCATCGGTTCCTTACTGGGCGGAAGAGATCACTCGACCATTATCCACGGCATCAAAAAAATTGCGGATGAGTACGATTCCAACGAACAGACACGCAATTTAATTGAAACTATCAAGAAAAAAATCAATCCAAACTAAAGTTATCAACTTTTTTTTGAGTTATTAACAAAATTTTGTGGATAACCTGTTCAAATCGTGTTTAATTAATGTTTAAAGTTTTGGATAACCTACTTTTCAAGATGAATTTCAAATTTTTTCTGAGGAGGCTTAAAATTTTAATTCACATTTTATCCAAGGTTAATCCTCATGCTTTTCACATAGTTATACAGTCGGATTTTTCGGACAAGCCCTTATGTTTTCAAGGGTTGCAGGGTTATTCACTTATTCACACACACTAATACGACTACTTTTAATATCTTTTATTAATTATATTTATTTTGGCTTTCGCCAAGCAGGAAGGAGTTATTCACATTATGAAATTAATCTGTTCTAAATCAAATCTGCTTCATGGAGTTAACATTGTGTCCAAGGCTGTTCCAACCAGAACAACAATGGCAATCCTTGAATGCATTTTAATTGATGCTTCTGCTAATGAAATCAAATTAACAGCAAACGATATGGAACTTGGAATTGAAACTAAGATTGAAGGAGAAATTGCAGAGAGGGGAATCATTGCATTAGATGCTAAGATTTTTTCTGAGATTGTCCGTAAATTACCGGACAGTGATGTTGTGATCGAAACAGATTCCAATTTTAAAACTACCATTACCTGTGAGAAAGCAAAGTTTAACATTGTTGGAAAATCAGGTGATGATTTTTCCTATATTCCATTTATTGAAAGAAATGAATGTATTTCAATCTCCCAGTTTACTTTAAAAGAAGTGATTCGTCAGACAATCTTCTCAATTGCTGACAATGACAACAATAAACTGATGACGGGTGAACTTTTCGAGATTGAAGAGAATCAGTTAAAAGTAGTTTCTCTGGATGGACATAGAATTTCCATCCGTAATATTGAATTAAAGAATAATTACGATCATAAGAAAGTAGTTGTTCCTGGTAAAACACTTCAGGAAGTAAGTAAGATTTTACCTGGAAGTGCAGAGGAAGAAGTCAATATTTTCCTTTCAGAGAATCATATTGTATTTGAATTTGATGATACTACAGTTGTATCCAGATTGATCGAAGGGGAGTATTTCAAAATTGAGCAGATGCTTTCCTCTGATTATGATACAAAAGTTAAGATTAATAAGCGTGAATTATTAGACTGTATCGACCGTGCAACACTTCTCGTAAAAGAGGGGGACAAGAAACCAATTATCATGAATATCACAGATGGAAATATGGAATTAAAAATCAATTCCTTTATTGGTTCCATGAATGAAGATATTGATATCACAAAAGAGGGAAAAGATATTCTCATTGGATTTAATCCGAAATTCTTTATTGATGCATTGAGAGTCATCGATGAGGAAGAGGTTTCTCTTTATATGGTAAACCCGAAGGCTCCATGTTTTATCAAGGATGATGAAGGAAAGTTCATTTATCTGATCCTTCCGGTAAACTTTAACGCAGCCACTAACTAAGAAAGGCAGAAAGATGATCACAGTAAATATCAGAGAGACGGATGAATTTATCAAACTGGGACAGGCTTTGAAAAAAGCAGGTCTTGTAGAATCCGGAGTAGATGCAAAGTTTTTTATTCAGGATGGACAGGTAAAATTAAACGGCGAGACAGAGCTTCAGCGTGGAAAAAAATTATACAATGGAGATGTTGTTTCCTTTAACGGCGAGACAATTCAGATTGTAAAATGATCATAAAGTCAATTGAATTGCAGAATTTTCGAAATTATGAAGATTTAAATATTTCATTTGATGAGGGAACCAATATTTTTTACGGGGACAATGCGCAGGGAAAAACGAATATCCTTGAAGCTGCATACTTAAGTGGAACAACTAAGTCCCACAAATGTAGTAAGGACAAGGAAATGATCCGTTTCGGGGAGCAGGAGTCCCATATCAGAACGGTTGTAGTAAAAAAAGATAAAGAATATCAGATTGATATGCATTTAAAACACAATCGTTCCAAGGGAATCGCAATCAATAAAGTTCCGATCAAAAAAGCCAGTGAGCTTTTTGGAATTCTCAATATGGTATTTTTCTCGCCGGAGGATCTGAATATTATCAAAAATGGTCCGGCGGAACGCCGCAGATTTCTGGATTCTGAATTATGCCAGTTGGATAAAATATATTTGTCAGACCTTACAACTTACAATAAAATTTTGAATCAGCGCAACAAATTATTAAAAGATATGGTTTACAGACCGGATTTAAAGGATACACTTCCGGTATGGGATATGCAGCTGGTAGAAACTGGCAGGAAAATCATTCGGCGAAGAAAACAGTTTGTTGATGAGCTAAATGAGATCGTGCATGATATTCACTATCGGATTTCCGGTGAAAAAGAAGATCTGCTTTTGCAGTATGAACCAAGTATTGAAGATATTTTTTTCGAGGATGAACTTTCCAGAGTCAAAGAGAGGGATATGCGGCAGTGTATGACATCAGTGGGACCGCACCGGGATGACCTTCTTTTTTCCATCGGTGAGGTGGACATTCGGAAGTTCGGTTCGCAGGGACAGCAGAGAACTTCAGCTCTGTCCTTGAAATTGTCAGAGATTGAACTGGTCAAACGGTCCATTCATGATACACCGGTTTTGTTGCTCGATGATGTGTTGTCGGAACTTGACAGTAACCGGCAGAATTATCTGCTCAACAGTATTCATGATACACAGACGCTGATCACCTGTACAGGACTGGATGAATTTGTAAAAAACAGATTTCATATCAACAAGATATTTAAAGTTGTGCAGGGGACTGTGGAAGAGAGAAAAGAAATATAATTGCATTGTACATATTTTTTATGTGCAGAATGGAGGAATAAATGGGTACAGAAAACGAATATGGTGGAGACCAGATCCAGATTTTGGAAGGACTTGAGGCTGTTCGTAAAAGACCGGGTATGTACATCGGTAGTACATCAGCCAGGGGCTTACATCATCTGGTATATGAGATTGTAGATAACTCAGTAGATGAGGCACTTGCCGGATACTGCAAAAATATTGAAGTGACCATAAATGAAGATAACTCTATTACCGTAGAAGATGATGGACGTGGTATTCCGGTCGACATCAATCACAAAGCTGGAAAATCCGCATTGGAAGTCGTATACACTGTACTTCATGCCGGTGGAAAATTTGGCGGTGGAGGCTACAAAGTATCTGGTGGACTTCACGGCGTAGGTGCGTCAGTTGTAAATGCACTTTCCACAAAGTTAAAAGTTGAGGTTTACCGTGAAGGAAAGATTTATTTCCAGAGTTACAAGATCGGTAAACCGGATGAACCGGTGAAAGTGATCGGAGAATGCGGCGAGGACAAGCACGGAACAAAGGTTACTTTCTGGCCGGACGGATTGATTTTTGAAGAGACCGTTTTTGATTATGATACGTTAAAACAGCGTTTGCGTGAGACAGCCTTTTTGACAAAAGGTTTAAGAATCGTGCTGACAGATTTAAGAGAAAACCCGGCGAGAACTCATGATTTTCATTATGCCGGCGGTATCAAAGAATTTGTTACTTACTTAAACAAGAGCAAAGAAGCTTTATACCCGGAAGTCATTTACTGTGAGGGCAGTGGAAATGGTGTCTATGTGGAAGTTGCCATGCAGCATAATGATTCCTACAATGAGTTGACGTTAAGTTTTGTCAATAACATTATCACACCGGAAGGTGGTACACATCTTGCCGGATTCCGTAATGCATTGACGAAAACATTTAATGCTTATGCAAGAGCGAATAAATTATTAAAAGACAGTGAACCGGCATTGACGGGTGATGATATCCGTGAAGGACTGACCGCCATTATCAGTGTCAAGATTGAGGAACCTCAGTTTGAGGGACAGACCAAGCAGAAACTGGGTAACAGCGAAGCCCGCGGTGCGGTGGATTCCATTGTAAGCGAGCAGCTTACTTACTTTTTAGAGCAGAATCCGACGGTTGCCAAGACAATCTGTGAAAAGTCACTTCTTGCACAGCGCGCGAGAGAGGCAGCAAGAAAAGCGAGAGATTTAACCAGAAGAAAAACAGCACTGGAGGGAATGTCTCTTCCGGGAAAACTGGCAGACTGTTCTGACAAAGATCCAAAGAACTGTGAGATTTTCATCGTCGAGGGAGATTCCGCCGGCGGTTCCGCTAAGACTGCGAGAAGCCGTGCAACCCAGGCAATCCTCCCACTTCGTGGTAAGATTTTAAATGTCGAGAAGGCAAGACTGGATAAGATTTATGGAAATGCTGAGATCAAAGCTATGATCACTGCGTTTGGTACAGGTATTCATGAAGACTTTGATATCAGCAAACTTCGTTACAACAAGATTATCATTATGACGGATGCCGATGTCGATGGTGCCCATATCAGTACGTTAATGCTGACATTCCTTTATCGGTTCATGCCGGATCTGATCAAAGAAGGCCATGTATATCTGGCACAGCCGCCACTATACAAGATCGAGAAAAATAAAAATGTATGGTATGCCTACAGTGACGATGAGTTAAATGCAATCTTAACGGAAATCGGACGTGATGGAAATAATAAGATCCAGCGTTACAAAGGACTTGGTGAGATGGATGCGGAACAGCTTTGGGAGACGACCATGGATCCGGAGAAACGAATTTTAAAACGTGTTATGATCGATGATGAGAGTACTTCTGAGATTGATATTACATTTACAACTCTCATGGGAGATAAAGTAGAACCGAGACGTGAGTTTATTGAAGAAAATGCGAAGTATGTGCAGAATCTTGATATCTAAGATTAAGTGTGCAGAAAACTATATATTACTGCAAATGTAGTTTAATAGCGTGATAGGAAGTTAATTTATAATATAATTGCAAATGTAGTTTAATTAGAGAAATGCAGATTTTTAACCAAAAAGAATTTGCAGGAATGAGGTAAATAGAATGGATGACAAAATTTTTGATCAAATCCATGATGTCGATCTGAAAAAAACAATGGAGACATCCTATATCGATTATGCGATGAGCGTTATCGCCCAGCGTGCATTGCCGGATGTAAGAGATGGTTTGAAACCGGTACAGCGCCGTGTACTCTACTCCATGATCGAATTAAATAATGGACCGGACAAGCCACACAGAAAATGTGCGCGTATTGTCGGTGATACCATGGGTAAATACCATCCACATGGAGACAGTTCCATCTACGGAGCATTGGTCAACATGGCACAGGACTGGTCTACAAGATATCCGCTTGTTGATGGTCATGGAAACTTTGGTTCCGTCGACGGTGACGGTGCCGCTGCAATGCGATATACAGAGGCAAGACTTAGTAAAATTTCCATGGAGATGCTCGCGGACATCAATAAAGATACCGTTGATTTTGTACCAAACTTCGATGAGACTGAGAAAGAGCCGACGGTGCTTCCTTCCCGCTATCCGAATCTTCTGGTAAACGGAACAACCGGTATTGCTGTTGGTATGGCAACAAACATTCCGCCTCACAATCTGCGAGAGGTGATTCATGCTGTTGTAAAAATTATCGACAACGAAGTAATAGAGGATCGTGGGACAGATATCGAAGAACTTTTGAGTATTGTAAAAGGTCCGGATTTTCCAACCGGAGCGATGATTCTTGGAACGACCGGAATTAACGAAGCTTACCGCACCGGACGTGGAAAAATCAGAGTTCGTGCGATCACCAATATCGAACCAATGCAAAACGGTAAAAACCGTATCGTTGTGACCGAACTTCCATACATGGTCAACAAAGCAAGACTGATCGAGAAAATCGCAGAGCTTGTAAGAGATAAAAAAATTGATGGAATCACGGATCTTCGTGATGAGTCTGACCGTCAGGGTATGCGTATATGTATCGAGCTGCGCCGTGATGTAAATCCGAATGTGGTTTTGAATCTGCTCTACAAACATACCCAGATGCAGGATACGTTTGGTGTTATCATGTTAGCCCTTGTGGACAATCAGCCGAAAGTATTAAATCTTCAGGAAATGTTAGGCTATTATCTGGATCACCAGAAAGATGTTGTGACCAGAAGAACAAAATATGACTTAAATAAAGCAGAAGAACGAGCCCACATTCTGGAGGGATTACTCATTGCGCTTGATAATATCGATGAAGTGATCAATATTATCCGAAGCAGTGCAAATACACCGGAAGCAAAAAATCGTTTGATCGAGAGATTTTCCCTGACAGATGTCCAGGCACAGGCGATCGTCGATATGCGTCTGCGCGCACTGACTGGTCTGGAACGCGAGAAAATCGAAGCTGAGTATGCAGAGTTGATGGATCGTATTGCAGAGTTAAAAGCAATTCTGGCAGATGAGAAAAAACTCCTTGGTGTTATCCGTGAGGAAATCCTTTTGATCGCAGAAAAATACGGTGATGAGCGAAGAACTTCCATCGGATTTGACGAGTATGATATTTCCATGGAGGATCTCATTCCGGTAACCAACACTGTGATTGCAATGACAAAACTTGGCTATATCAAGAGAATGAGCCTTGATAATTTCCGTGCCCAGAACCGTGGCGGCAAGGGAATCAAGGGAATGGAGACAATCGATGAAGATTACATCGAGGAACTTTTGATGACAACTTCCCATCATTACATGATGTTCTTTACCAATACCGGTCGTGTATACAGAATGAAAGCATACGAAATTCCGGAAGCGGGCAGAACCGCGAGAGGTACTGCGATCATTAACCTGTTGCAGCTTCAGCCGGGAGAGAAAATTACCGCAGTGATCCCAATCAAGGAATATACCGAAGGACACTATCTGTTTATGGCAACTAAGAATGGTATTGTGAAGAAAACACCGATCACCGATTATGCGAATGTCAGAAAAACAGGACTTGCAGCCATCACACTGCGTGAAGATGATGAATTGATCGAAGTGAAAAAGACCGATAACGAACAGGATATTTTCCTTGTGACAAAATACGGACAGTGTATCCGTTTCAATGAGAGAGATGTCAGAAGTACCGGAAGAACCTCTATGGGTGTGATCGGTATGAACTTAACGGATGGAGATAAAGTTGTCGGAATGCAGATGGAATCCCAGGGCGAATCACTGATGATCGTATCTGAAAAAGGTCTTGGAAAATGCACACTTGCATCTGAATTTACAGCCCAGAACCGTGGTGGTAAAGGTGTGAAATGCTATAAGATCACAGAGAAAACCGGAAATATCGTCGGTGTGAAAGCAGTCAATCAGGATGATGAGATGATGCTGATCACAACGGAGGGAATCATTATCCGTATCAAAGTCAGTGATACGGCATTACTCGGAAGAGTTACTTCCGGTGTAAAACTGATGAATCTTGCGGATGATGTCACAGTTGCAAGCATTGCAAAAGTACGTGAGGACAAATCCCTCATGGAAAATACAGATGAATCTGAACTTGTCACAGAGGAAGAGGAAGCCAAGAGTGCTGCGGCTGCAGCAGAGGCTGCGAAAAAAGCGGCAGGTCAGATGACAGAAACGGATGATGAATTAATGCAGGAATTATTAAGCCGTGCTGAGTCTGATTCGGAAGAGGAATAAAAAAATATTTTGACCGCAGTGATACAAAGACTTCACTGTGGTCTGGACAGTAGGCTGCCACATTTTTATGTAGCAGCCGATTTGTCTATCTAAAAACAAATTATTTTTCATGATAACAAGCCTGATTTGAAAAAAAGGATGTTCAATTTTGATTATTTGAAAAATGAATGATGTCAACACAAAAATGAAAAAACAACATATGTTATCAAGAAATCCATAGTGCAAATGTGGATAACGTGTTGCGAAAATCCAACTTCCGTGGAAAAATTTCATTGTCATAGCAAAAACTTTCGTTTATACTTTTGCGTAAATATAGAATACATGAGTTTTAAAATTGTAGTAAAACTCCAATAGAAAGTAGAACAACAGGGGGAATGAAAAGTGCCGCAAAATTTTTATGAGTTAGTATGGATTTTTATTATTTATGCATTTATCGGATGGTGCACAGAAGTATCTTATGCAGCATTGGACCGGGGAATTTTTGTAAACCGGGGATTTTTAAATGGACCGTATTGTCCAATTTACGGATGTGGAGTGGTGATTGTTGTAGCTGCTTTGACTCCGCTAAAGGACAACCTGCTGATATTATTTGCGGGTTCTTTCTTACTGACTTCCATTTTGGAATACATTACCGGATTTATTTTGGAAAAAGTGTTTCACAACAAGTGGTGGGATTACAGCAACAAGCCATTCAATCTGCATGGATATGTGTGTTTGAAATTTTCCATCTACTGGGGACTCGCATGTACATTTATTATGGATGTGATTCATCCAATCATTTACAAAGGAATCACCATGATTCCACATATTCTGGGTGTTGTGCTGCTCTGTATTATCATGTCGGCTTTCGCTGTTGACTGCGGTGTTACTGTTACTACAATTTTGAAGTTTAACAAGCGATTAAAAGTTATGGATGAAATGGCTGCGAAAATACATAAATTATCCGATGAAATCGGTGAAAATATCTACGAAAATGTGACAACTGCAGTAGAAAAATCGGAGGAGTTCCAGGAAACACATGAGGAATTTCTCACAAAAATTTCTGATACGAAAGAAAATCTTATGGATCTGCCATCCACTGCAAAAGAGAAGATTGCTTCTACTGCAGCAAGTGCCAGAGAAAAACTTTCTGAGTCTGCAGAAAATATCAATGTAAAAGAAAAGATTGCTGCTTACAAAGAAACACGCGAGGCGGCTCGTCTGGAAAAACAGCATGAGAAAGAGGAACTTGAGCGCAGATACAAAGAATTATTTGCAGAGAAGAATTTTGGTTTCAAGCGTTTGATGAAGGCGTTCCCAGATATGACTTCCCGTGAACAGAATGAATCTCTGGAGAAATACAAGAAATACTTTAACATCCGCAAACCGGATCATAAGAAAGATGAATAGGAAAATATATATCAAATTACAAATGTAATACAATTATCGGGAGAAATTAACATGATCAGAACAGTCAATACAGAGGATATCGTAAAAAATATAAAAGAAATGTGTATCGAGGCAAATCATTATCTTTCCAAAGATATGGATAAAGCCCTGAAAGATGCCACCGCTTCTGAAAAATCAGAACTTGGTAAAAAAATATTAAATCAGCTTCAGGAAAACTTGAAAATTGCAGATGAAGAGATGATCCCAATCTGTCAGGATACCGGAATGGCAGTTATTTTTCTGGAAGTCGGACAGGATGTTCATTTTGAGGGAATGGCAATCGAAGATGCGGTAAACGAAGGTGTCCGTCAGGGATATACGGAAGGGTATTTAAGAAAATCAGTCGTTGGTGATCCTATCATCCGCGAAAATACGAAAGATAATACCCCAGCGGTGATCCATTATAACATTGTTCCGGGAGATAAAGTGATAATTACAATGGCTCCAAAAGGTTTCGGAAGTGAAAATATGAGCCGTGTGTTCATGCTAAAACCAGCTGATGGAATTGAGGGTGTAAAAAATGCAATTCTTACAGCAGTGAAAGATGCAGGACCGAATGCCTGTCCGCCAATGGTTGTCGGAGTTGGTATTGGTGGTACTTTTGAAAAATGTGCGATTTTAGCAAAAAAAGCGTTGACCAGACCGGTGGGCGAACATTCTGCTATCCCATACGTGAAAGAGTTAGAGGAAGAAATGTTAGAAAAAATCAATCGGCTTGGAATCGGACCGGGTGGACTTGGCGGTACAACCACTGCTCTCGCAGTGAATGTGAATACTTACGCGACACATATTGCAGGACTTCCGGTGGCAGTCAATATCTGCTGTCATGTGAATAGACATGTGATAAGAGAAGTGTAAGAAAAAACATATAACTACAAATGTAGTTTTTATTTTACAGTCATAAATGAAGAAAAATATAAATTTAGAAATGGGAGCGCAGAATATGGACAAACATATTACAACACCGATCACCGCGGAAGTGACAAAAAATTTAAAGTCCGGTGATTACGTTTACATAACGGGAACCATTTATGTGGCAAGAGATGCCGCACACAAAAGAATGATCGAGGCATTGAAGCGTGGGGAAAATCTTCCGATCGACATCAAAGATTCCACAATCTATTACATGGGACCATCCCCGGCAAGAGAGGGACGTCCGATAGGTTCTGCAGGACCGACAACTGCAACCAGAATGGATAAATATGCGCCAACTCTTTTAGATCTCGGAGAAAAGGCGATGATCGGAAAAGGAAAACGTTCGAAAGAAGTAATGGACGCAATTGTCCGCAATCATGCAGTTTACTTTGCGGCAGTCGGCGGAGCAGGAGCACTTTTATCCAAATGTATCACAAAATCAGAAATGGTATGTTACGAAGATCTTGGAGCTGAGGCAATCCGTAAGCTTGAAGTGAAAGATTTCCCGGTGATCGTTGTCATTGACAGTGAGGGAAACAATCTGTATGAGACAGCAATCAAAAAATATTGCACGTTGGAGTAAAATGAGAACAAAAGAATAAAAAAATTGGAAGAAAATATAGCATTTCAAGTCACTGGATATGTGGATGGAAAAAGCAAAGGAATTCTGCGGTGCAGTAGAGGTTATGTACGAGAAATAACATTTGAAGCGTAATTTTTTATCATTTTTGGAGGTGTGTTCATGCAGACAGATCCATTTAAAGAATATCTAAAACAGCAGGAGCCAGATAAAAAGTATAAAGGTTATGCATGGCAGACTGCGATTGGATTGCAGGCAGTCGATGGATTGAAGCCGTCCGAATATCTCGTTGATGCAGCAATTCAGAATATTGAAGGTAAAATTACGCTGGATGAAGTAAAAAATTTATTAGATTCTTACTATGAAGAAAAACCACAGAAAAATCATGACAGGACAGAGGAGGCTGATAAAGTTTCCATACGCATTGCGAAAATACTTTCGGAACATGCATTTTCTTTTACACCAAATGAGTATATCTCAATTCACAGAAAATTATTTACCGGAATATATGACCACGCAGGAAAAATCCGTGATTATAATATTACAAAAAAAGAATGGGTGCTGAATGGAGCAACTGTTATTTACGGAAGTGCTTCTGAACTAAGGAAAACGTTAGAATATGATTTTATGAAGGAGAAACATTATAGTTACAAAGGATTATCCATGGATGAAATCATTCACCATCTGGCAGTATTTGTTGCAAATTTATGGCAGATCCATATATTTGGAGAAGGAAATACAAGAACAACAGCCGTATTTTTTATCAAGTATCTTCGAACACTTGGATTTGATGCAACGAATGATATATTTGCGGAAAATGCATGGTATTTCAGAAATGCATTGGTTCGGGCAAATTATAATGATCTGAAACATGAGATTCATGAAACAACAGAGTATCTGGAACTGTTTTTGCGAAATCTGTTGTTGGATGAAAAAAATTTATTACAGAATCGTCTTATGCATGTTGATTATAAGGAAATGCTTGTGAGAGAGCCAAAAATAGAATATAAAACAGCAGAAGCGAACATTGAAAATAGAAAAGTGAACATTCAACTGGAAAAAGTGAATATTGGAATGTTTGGAGAGAAAATTTCCGGTATTTCAAAGAAAACAATACAGCATATGGAACAACTGTGTGATTCCCTTGATAAAAATGAAATATTTGGAAGAAGCAGGGTTGAAGAGGTAACCGGGTTAAAAAATACAAGAGCATCATTGTTCTTAAAAGAACTACTCGAGAGAAATATCATCCAAAAAGTAACCGGACATGGAAAAGGAAAATACACATTTTTTATAAAGGAATAGTGAAATCAGGGGGAGTAGAGGTTATGGGAACAGTGGTAGTACGTAATTCTGTGGCAAAGAGAGTGATTGTCACACTCATGCCAGCAATCAGTTTTTTGTGTATGTTTGGTTTGGCGGCAATCAGTGTGAACTTTCTGGAATATGGATCAACAGCAGATAGAATTGTGGGATATATCGGAGTGTCCTGTATCATTCCGATGATAGTTTCAATACCGTTTATTTTTAAAGTAAACAGGGAGAAAACCGTATTAGATATCAATACTTTCTATGTAACGCCGTTTGTAGGGAGAACAAAAAATATCCCAGTTCAGGATGTAAAAGTATGCACCATTGGACGAAGAAAACAGATCCGATTATTCGATGAAAAATCAAATCTGATCTGTAAATATAAAAGTACTCAGGATAAAGAACAGATCATTTTAAAAACGTTGCAAAAAGCAGGAACTTGTACATTTACATTTTCCGTCAGAAACGGAAAACAGGTTGTCGTAAAAGGTAGTGACAGAATTTTTACCGATTATCTTGCAACGGGAGAAGTTTCCAAGACAATCAATAGCTATAAATCGTTATACTACGTGCCACAGATCTCCTCTGTATCGGACAAAAAGCAGGAGCAGGACAGTCAGTTCGACCAGAATATAAAAAAGCAGATTGAAAAAAACAGAAAAATATTCCAGATAGCACAGATTGTGAGCCTGATTATTTTTTTAAGAGGAATGTTTATGCTGGCTTTTAACACTCCTGGTGGAACAAGTGGCAAATTGGCGGTCATTTTCTTTTTCGGTGGAGTTATTGGAATGTTACTGAGTAAATATCTTTGCCGCAGAAAAGAATTTGAAATCACAAAGCCGACGTTCTATCGTGTGGAAGGGGCTGCTGTCAATGAAAAAGATTTTGCATTCAGATCTTCCGATTCGGATCGTCACCTGATTTATGAATTTCAGGATAAATATGGAGTGAAACATCAGCGGCCATCGGACAAAGTAAACGCTTCGGACACTGCATGGGGATTGGGTGTTGGCGAAAAGAAAATCTTATGGTACAGTCCGTTTGTTCCATACTTACTGGATCAGGAGCCGTTAGAGTTTAAAATGTTCATGGATAGACGAAGACTTACCCCGGGTGAATGGATCAAACGGCATCCTATCCTGACCGTGGGTTGTATCGCTTTCATTGTATGGATTGGTTTTCGTGGATATAAGTTTGGAAAAGCGCAGATTTTTATTTACACACATGACGGAAGAAACTTAAAAACAGAGTGGACAGCGCGTGATGCTGTCACAGATGAACAGACAAATACAGCGGTGGAGGCTGCAGGAATGGAGCGGGAAGAACTGGAAAAATGGCTGAAACAGTCCTTCTATCCATATTTTTATGTGAACGGTACCAGCTTTGGAGAGTTTGATGCATTTGATGTGGAAAATTATGCGGATGTCATGGGAGAGGATAAGGTGGAAACTATCCGGGAAAATATCTCCGATTATTGGGGGATTCATGACAGAAAAAGCCTTATGAAAACAACCGATTCCCTGTTACAAAAAGGAGATAAATATACTTATGCACAGACTTTGGAAAAATTAGGGGAAGAGGCGCTGGCATTACCGGAGGACAGTATCTATTATAAATACAAATTGTATGCCCCAGATGAAATGTGCAAATATCTGGGAACTTATTACGCATACAATAACATTGGGGATGCTGGAGTGGATGCATGGGACTATTGCAGATGCATCCGGTTATTTGCATTTGGCTATATATGTGGTTATATTTCGTATGACGAATATCTGATTCATGCCGCACCGCTTGCAGTCTATCTGCAGAATGAATATGATTCCTGGGAAACAATGTATGAGAGTTATTACTACGGTTATCTTATTTTTGCAGGAAGAAATAAAAACTCAAGCAGCAGCGTCATCTATAGTGACTATAGATATTACGAGATCATGGCAGATAAGACAGAGATTCCGTTTCGGACAGAAGAGAGATAATCTCACAACGGGAATACAGGAGTATTATTATGAAAATCGGGATTATTTCAGATATACACAGCAATATTTACGCTTTTAAGGCGTGTACAGAATTCATGGAAAAACAGAATTGTGACGAGTACCTCTTTCTCGGAGATTATATTTCCGATACACCTTACACAAGAGAAACGATGGATTATCTGTATGAATTTATAGAAAACCATACCTGTTACCTGTTAAGAGGCAACCGTGAGGAGTATATGCTCGCACAGAAAGAGGCAAGAGAAAAGAATTCAACAGAGCAGATGTGGATAAGTAACTCTGCAAGTGGAAATCTACTCTACACTTACGGGCAGCTTGTGGATAAAGATTTTGATTTCTTTCAAAGCCTGCCAATCACATTCGTTTATGAAAAAGAAGGTTATCCATCCATTACCTGCTGTCATGGATCACCGGCGAACAGCAGGGAACTCCTGCAGTTGAATGAAGATCCGGTAAAACAATGGTTAGAAAAGATTGACACCGATTACATGATCTGCGCTCATACGCATTATCCGGGAGAGATGACATATAAAAACAAACATTACTTTAATTCAGGCAGTGTTGGAATATCCATTGATGATGCCGGATATGCACAGTGCATGTTGTTAGAGTCTGGTGTGGAAAATGGAACAACAATCTGGAAACCTCAATTTCTGAAAGTACCTTATGACAATCAGAAAGTTGCACAGGATATGATCACCGGCGGACTGCTTTCTATAGCACCGTGGTTTGTGAACAGCAACATTCTGACAATTCTTACCGGAATCGACTGTTCAGCCAAAATGGTTGAGTTGGCAGAAAAACTTGCATTAGAGAACAATGCTCAGGTAAAGTGGCCGCACATTGATGAAAAATATTTTGAAGAGGCAGCCGCATATTATAAAATTCCGGATTACCGTGCCAGAAACAATGAAAAGGAACGTTAGAAAAAAGATAACATTTGCAGAACAAACACCATTAGATATAAATCCGGAAAAAAACAGGAGATGATGAAAATGAATATAAGAACTGCAACATTACAAGACATCGACCAGATTGCGGCAGTGGAAAAAGAATGCTTTCCGGCAGCAGAGGCGGCAACAAAAGAGGAATTTGAGCAGAGGCTTTCACATTATGCAGATCATTTCTGGCTGATGTTCGAGGATGATAAATTAATCGCATTTGTTGATGGTATGGTGACAGATCAGGAAGACCTGACAGATGAAATGTATGAAAATGCGTCCATGCATCATGAGGATGGAGCATGGCAGATGATATTTGGTGTCAATACTCTCCCGGCATATCGAAACCACGGCTATGCCGGAGAACTTTTAAAAAGAGCGATCGCAGATGCAAAAGACCAGGGAAGAAAAGGTCTTGTCCTTACGTGCAAAGACCGGCTGGTGCATTACTATGCAAAATTTGGTTTTGAAAATGAAGGCGTTTCAGAATCTGTGCATGGAAATGTCGTGTGGAATCAGATGAGACTGAAGTTTTAAAGTTCAAGTTGAAATCATGTAAATATCAGGAAAGACAACAGGAGCGGATCAGTATGTTTTGGGAAAAGAAAACAAAAATAAGAAAACATATTATTTTTTATGGCAGAGTTCAGGGAGTGGGGTTCCGTTATTATGCAGTGCAGAAAGCAAACCAGCTCGGACTGACCGGCTGGGTGAAAAATCTGTATGATGGCAGCGTGGAAATGGAAGTAGAAGGCGAGGAACCGCTGATTGATGAGCTGATCATTTTTTTGCAAAACCGTACCTACGTCTGGATTGAAAATATGGATGCAAAAAGCATCCCACTGGAACATGATAACGGATTTTACGAGAGATAAAAGAAGATATAATATGCAGATGGCAGTTATGCGGATGCATGTTTGATGATAAAAAAATGAAAGATAATAAGGAGAGTGACAGCTATGCCATGTACAACAATTTTAGTAGGAAAAAAAGCAAGTTATGACGGATCAACCATAATCGCAAGAAATGATGATTCAGGATCCGGACATTATACTTCAAAAAAACTTGCAGTGGTCAACCCGGAAGAACAGCCGAAAATCTATAAATCGGTCATTTCGCATGTCGAAATCGAGCTTCCGGAAGATCCGATGCGTTATACTGCGATGCCAAATGCAGAAGAGGGCGAAGGTATCTGGGCAGCCTGCGGAGTGAATGAAGCTCATGTCGGAATGACAGCAACCGAAACAATTACATCCAATCCAAGAGTTCTTGGTGCTGATCCGCTTGTAAGATATCAGCCTGCAAAAGACGGAAAAGAAGAAATTCCTGGAGGAATCGGGGAAGAGGATATTGTATACATTGTTCTTCCATACATACATAGTGCAAGGGAAGGTGTCAAACGTCTTGGCAGCCTGTTAGAACAGTATGGTACTTATGAAATGAATGGAATTGCATTCCAGGATGCAGATGAAATCTGGTGGCTTGAGACCATCGGTGGACATCACTGGATCGCACGAAAAGTACCGGATGATGTTTATGTCATGATGCCAAATCAGTTTGGAATGGATCAGTTCGATCTTGAGGATGCACTTTCAAACCAGAAAGAATATATGTGTTCCGCCGATCTGAAGGAGTTTGTTGAAAAATATCATTTGAACCTTTCACAGGATGGAACATTTAATCCAAGAGATATTTTTGGCAGTCATGATGACTCTGATCATGTATACAATACACCGAGAGCATGGTATATGGCACGCTGCCTGAATCCGAGTACAATGAACTGGGATGGACCGGACGCGGACTTTACACCATTTTCTGATGATATCCCTTGGTGCATGGTTCCGGAGAAAAAGGTGACGATCGAAGATGTAAAATATGTGCTTTCTTCTCATTTTCAGGGCACACCATACGATCCGTATGCATCTTATGGAGATAAATCCATGAAGGGGGCGTATCGTGCGATTGGTGTAAACCGGACAGATTTCTTAGGAATCATCCAGATGAGACCGGATGCAGAAGAAGACAGTCGGGCAATCGAATGGGTGGCATTTGCTTCAAACGTATTTAATACAGCCGCACCGTTCTACACAGATGTAGAGAAAGTACCGGAGTATTTTTCCAATACGACAGGCGATGCTTCAACAGATAATTTTTACTGGGCAAGCAGGATGATCGCAGCCATGGCAGATGCTTCTTATAGTAAATCCATTTTCCATATTGAACGTTACCAGGAAAGAGTCATGTCAAAAGGACATGAATATATCAACCAATATGATGAACTTCTTGCGAAGGAAAGCAACGCAGAAAAACGCATGCAGCTTCGTCAGGAGGCAAATGAAAAAATCGCTGACATGGTAAAAAAAGAAACTCAGGATACTTTGAATAAAGTATTATATGAACTTAGTAATCAGATGAAAAATGCATACTCCAGATCAGACGCATAAGGAACTATTATACTTGTTGGAGAGAGTGGTGAAAAGTTATGAAATTATTGTTTAAACAAAGGTTGTTTTCATGGTTTGACAGCTATGATATTTATGATGAAGCCGGCAATACTGTGTACGTAGTAAAAGGCCAGTTTTCCTGGGGACATAAACTTGCAATTTATGACGCTTATGGAAATGAAGTAGGAATGGTTGTTCAGAAAGTTCTTACCTTTCTTCCTAAATTCGAAATTTATAAAAACGGCAGTTATATCGGATGCCTGAGCAAAGAATTCTCATTTCTGACACCACATTACAATATGGATTACAACGGATGGCATATTGATGGAACCATTATGGAATGGGATTATAGTATTCTTGACCAAAGCGGTTATCAGATAGCAAAAATAAGTAAAGAATTGCTTCGTATGACTGACACTTATGTTATTGATGTACAGGATCCGGAAAATGCATTAGATGCGTTGATGTTTGTACTTGCAATTGATGCAGAAAAATGTTCCAGAAATTAAATGGTTAATTGTGTTGCTGGAGAAAGAAGTAAAAAAGTATTTCAAATCAGAAAAGGAAGAAATAGAACAATCGGAAGTTACAGGAGGAGAGTTTATGAATATGATGTTTGATTTATTTGATTTGATTTTTCCAGTTATGTTTTTACTGATATTTGGGATGATCCTATTTACCTTCATAAGTGGAATAAGAACTTGGAATAAAAATAATAATTCTCCCCGTTTAACGGTGGAAGCCAGGGTGGCTTCCAAGCGACAGAATACGACACATCACAACGAGCCGGTTGGAGGAGACACTTCAGGAACTCACGGGTATCATACTACCACCAGCACCTCTTATTATGTTACTTTTGAGGTGGAAAGCGGTGATCGGATGGAATTTTCTGTATATGGAAAAGAGTATGGAATGCTGGCAGAAGGAGACGAAGGAAAGCTGACATTCCAGGGAAGTCGTTATCTGGGATTCGAGAGGGCTATTGAAAAATAGAAGTAGAATTTCAAGTTTGTCGAATTAAGAAAATCGATATTTAGCGAGGTAAAGATATATGCTTCATTTAGAAAAAGTAAATGGTAATAATG
>OHAB01000448.1_pt1 | contig 38949 bp, 61 predicted proteins | sample 1577031 | NCBI WGS metagenome assembly OHAB01 (sample SAMEA3541477, study PRJEB24748) | human gut metagenome | biome: human gut; feature: human-associated habitat; material: faeces | place: China | collected 2012 | reverse complement strand
CGCTATCGGTGCGAATGGCTGCGAACTGTGCAGGGCGATCTAACGCGGGGTGCGTTCCAAAGGTTTCGTAATCGTGAAAGAGGAAGGTAGGTTGCTTATCTGTGTCTGTCATTGTCTAGCATTGTCCACTGTAGTTAATTAACTGTCTGTTATAACTCGAAAAACAACCCTTTTTTCACCTGAGTATGTCTACGAACGTCAAATATAGTTGTTTACTGTGCGCTGTTGTCCATGTGATATTGTGTACCAGATGTGTACCAAACCATTATTTTTGAGCGTACCAAATATTATTTATGGCTATAAGCGACACAAAACTTCGTACTATTTATGGTAAACCATATTCGGGCCCACAAGAAGTGGCTGATGCCGATGGCCTCAGCGTACGAATTTCACCGAAGGGGGTCATCCAGTTCCAGTACCGCTATCGCTGGCATGGCAAGCCTAATCGACTTGGGCTTGGTCGATACCCATCCCTGTCTTTGAAGGATGCCAGACAGATCACTGCTGACTTGCGAAAGCTCTATTTCTCAGGAACGGATCCACGCACTTATTTTGAAGAGAAGGTGGAGAACTCCATGACGGTCGCCCAGTGTCTCGACTACTGGTTCGACAACTACGTCTCTACAACTCTCAGAGAAAAGACCCAGGCACTTTACCGATCAACGGTTATGAAGCGCATGCATGACGCATTTCCTAATCGTCCGGCATCTTCTATCACGGTTAAGCAATGGGTTGACCTGCTTACCGAAGAAGAAAGAGATAATCCACGCCGAGCAAGGCAGGTGCTAAGTCAACTAAGATCAGCAATTAGTTGGTGCATGCGGCGTCAGTTGATAGATAGTTGCGCAATTATGAGCATCCAGCCAAGGGACTTCGGCTCCCGCGCTGAGGTAGGGGATCGGGTACTGTCGTATCACGAACTGGCTAAGATTTGGCTTGCTATTGAAAGAAGCCGTGCGTCTACGTCAAATAAGCTCCTTCATCAGATGCTTATGCTGTGGGGGGCGAGGCTCTCAGAGCTTAGGCTGGCAACAAAGACAGAATTTGACCTGCTGGACAACGTATGGACCGTACCGAAAGAGCATAGCAAGATGGGTAATGTTATCCGTCGTCCAATCTTCGAACAAATTAAGCCTTTTCTCGAAAAGGCCATGACAACGTACAATGATGTTCTTTTCCCTGGAGAAGACATAAACAAACCGATCAGCATCGCTGCAGCCAACCGATTCGTAAATAGAATAAGGGGAGGGATGGATATAGGTTACTGGCGAACACATGATTTCAGAAGAACGCTTGTTACACGTCTGTCCGAGATGAATGTCGAGCCTCATGTTACTGAGCGAATGCTCGGTCATGAACTTGGCGGGATAATGTCCGTATACAATAAACACGATTGGATAGAGGCTCAGCGCAAAGCGTATGAGCTTCACGCTGATAAATTGTTCTGGCACATCAGGAGCATTTCTGATTAACGCCACCGTTAAGAATCCACCCTTCAACAGCTTCGCGAAGGTATGATTTGGGGTGGGTTCTGACTGGCTTCGGAAATCCATGCCGTTTGGTATAGTTCCAGATTGTCTGACGTGATGAAACACCGAGCTTGTTCATCACTTCTTTCTCAGGAATCAGGCTGGTATCGGTCATCTTAATTCTCCAGGCAAAAAGAAACCGCCATCAGGCGGCTTGGTGTTCTTTCAGTTCTTCAATTCGAATATTGGTTACGTCTGCATGTGCTATCTGCGCCCATATCATCCAGTGGTCATAGCAGTCGTTGATGTTCTCTGCTTCGATAACCCTGTCGAATGGCTCTCCATTCCATTCACCTGTGACTCGGAAGTGCATTTATCATCTCCATAAAACAAAACTCGCCGTAGCGAGTTCAGATAAAAGAAATCCCCGCGAGTGCGAGGATTGTTATTCACATTTGACGGCAAGTTGCAGGTTAGCCATTACCGCACCTCCAGTCTCCATACCGCCTGACCAATCCGGCTGGCATAGGTATCTTTGGATACTGCTCCGTCTTTAGCCAGCTCCATAAGAATTTTGCGCAAATCTGCCGAACGCCATTCTTCATCAGGAAATTCCTTCTCCATTGCCAACCGCAGATTCCAGGTTGCTATCGTGAATGGATATTCCCCGCCGAGAGCTTTCTCTTGCAGGGCAGAACGGGAACGCATCACCTGCAAAACCTTCTCTTTTACATCCATCATTTTGCCTCCTGCGGCGGTTCTGGTAGTGGCATCCAGTGTGTGACATTGCTAATCAGACCATATTCATTAGTTTGAGGATGGTTGCCGTTATCGTCTCCGTATTTAAGACTCTCCATAAAACCATAATGCTTATTCCCATTAACGCTCACAAAGCCGTAATAAGCTGGTATAACGCCGATCTCACACGTAATCAGCAAAGGAAAACTAGTTCTCCAATTTAGCTCGCCGATTACAGGCATTCTCTCACTACAGCTTATCCAACTATCCTGAGTTACCGGAGAGTTGCCAGCCAGTTTACGCAAAACAGCTTTAACCGCCTCAATACGGTTATCATCGCAACTTTCCAGCGTATCTATGCGATCGAGCATAATGATGGCGTTATCAATATCAGGATTGCCGGTCCACTCATTACCGCGATTGGATTCGGCAGCCTGGTTGCCGTGTACTGTTTGATTCTCGGCTTTACCCAGTCTGTCGTCGCTGCATGAATGCCCTTCCAGCCAGGCCAATGCTTGTCGCATGAAATACGCAATATGCTTGCCGTGGTAATCGTCTTCATTGATGTGAAAAGCGATACTGCGGATGTATTCAATTGCGTTTTCAATGGCCTCTAACGCTATCGGCGCTGGCGGAGTGGTATATAGTTTTCGACATTTGTTTATCCAACCGGCATGGTCAGGCGTGTCTGTAAAGCGCAAATCGTCTTCGTAGCCCTCACGACTACGTTCTTTCCATTCCGTCCACGGAACACCGCTATTCCAGGTGGGGCGAGTGCAGGACTGATACAGAACAGGTTCAGCTTCCAGCGAAGCTAGGGCAATCTGATCGGTAGCAAGCTCTCTTTCAAGATATTCTCGGAATCCAGAAGAAATCGTTGCGGTATCCAACATTCTCTGACGGACATCTTTGCGATCATTAATATGATCAATTAGCTGTTCTTTGGTAAAGGTGGTCATTTGCTATGCTTCAATACACAAAATCTGTTTTAAATTCATGGTTGCATTCTGGGCAGCATGTTTCGTAACCTTCTATTTCTTCACACGCCTGTTTTGCTCCCGAAAACTCCCAAAAATCAGCATCACAAAGCAGATCGAAATTGTGACCGCATTTTGGGCATTCGGTATCAAGTGATAAACTCCAGTAAGCAGGGGTATTTTTATCCATATCACTCACTCTCCTTTGATGCGAATGCCAGCGGCGCGTGGCACATTAACTTCCACGATGCGCACTGTTGGTTTGTACATCTCAATCGCTGTCAGCCAGTCAGCTCCTGTCATACGCTTTTCCGCATCGCCATTAGTCCACTGAACCGGTACACCAATAGCCTTCATCGCGATTTCTATTTCCCCGGCTATGGCGCTTTTTCCGCAACCAGTAAAACCAGAAACAACGACAAGAACTTCACCTTTGGCTGGTTTTATTTCCCGTGCTTCCAGTTCTGCTATGCGTTTGCTTTGGGCTTCTCGTTCATCCAACAGCGCCTGTACTACTTCAGGGTTGAAAGCTGCGATATAACGAGCGTTGTTCTCTGCGTTTTTCTGTTCGTCGAATCCTGGCCAGTCGACAATATCTCCGTGATGATTATCACCTGGTGTGTGTACGGCGTACGTGCCGTATTTGCCCGGCGAAATAAATGCGACCCATTCGCCCTGTGTTGCCTGTTTTGCTAACTCACGCAGTGCCTGATAGTCAATCTTGCTCACTAGTTGCCTCCTTTGCGCCACATCGCATTCAGATATTTGTTGTCATTAACAGAACCGAAACTATTTCTCTTAAGCAATTCCTCTCTCGATGGCATTGGCTTTACGCGTTGGCGAATAATCATTTCTGCCGGAAGAATGCCGGGATTGTATGCAAGTCCTCTCATGGTAAATTCCTCAGTCATTACTGATAGCGCCATAGCGTGAGCGGTAATTACGCAGGCGCGGGTCGATATATTCAGGGAAGTGGGTATATGTGGCTTTGCGGAATGGTCGGATTGATGTCTGGTAAATTCGCTCGCGTTCTTCTTTCTCTGCAAGCCATATACAATGGCGAAATTCCTTTTCCTCTTTCGTTTCCTGCGGTAGCGACATTATCCGATCGTAGTTTTTTCTGAATTTATCCAGCACCTCCGATACGGAATTGCCGGAACAGCGGCGCGGGTCATCCGCACCATACAGAGGCGCTGGCATAATGGGAGCCTTATTTTCAGTAATCAGAAAGGAGGGTAATCGTTCTGGCTGTAACCATAATCATCTGCATGATTCTGGCTTACGTTTTTAGAGCGATTGTCTTTATCTTTGAGGCTGGCAACCATGTTGGCGATAGTTTCTGGTTGCTTGCCTTCCGCCTTTTCTTTAAGGGTTTGACCTGTTTTTGCAATAAACGGGATGCGTATTTCCATCTGGTAGCTGTCTGCGCCAGTCTTTTTGTTTGTGGTTAATACTTTCTGGAGCACTAACCCGATTTTCTTTCCATGAAATTCAGGAGCAACAAATTTACTGGCGGAAACCATATGTTGCGTTAATTGTCCAATCCCGGCACACCCCATCATGGCGTGGACGACATTTGCGCCAAATTTATTTTCCGTTCCGTCATTTTTCTGAACACAGACGCTAAGATATTGGATTTTACGTCCGTCGTCGGATTCGCCAGAAAACTCAATAAATTTGGCTCCTTTTTCTGATTGCTTTAGTTCTGCTTCAGTAATGGTAATGATATGAGCGCCAGTTTCGTTAATAAAACCACCTTGCCCTGCGGTCAGTGCTGCTTCTTCGTTATAAGTAAAAATCACGTTGCTCATGCGGCGTTTTCCTTAATTTGATGAACATTATTGATGCCGTAGTAATCACAAACAGTGGCATCGACGAAAGAGAGATCGTTATCAATCTCATTGGAGTCAAACATTCCCATTGGGGATTTAACAGTGTCTGCACCGTTGTTTTTTGTGGTGAAAAAGAACTGGTCATCACGGGTAAGGGTGCGAAGAACTATAGTAAACATGCCTTCGACAGTGATTTTCTCGTCCAGCATTTTGCCGATAGTTTTCATTTTCACGCGCCCCATAGGGGTTTCTTCGGTGTGTGCAAGAAAATAGACTCTCAGGTCATCAGGTGCATCCTGTGCAGCCTTAATCACCTCCCATGCGTGGCGGCCTATCTCAGTAAATTTATCAAACGATTTTTCTTCTGAGCGGCGCATAAACTCATTGCTCATCACATACTGGAAGTCATCAACAATAACGATTCTTTTCCCGTATTCGTGAGCACGCTTAATTGCGGCAACTATTACGTCCCATTTGTCAGTGGTAACTACGGTTCCTTTTTTTGCTCTGGCATCCCATGCAAGCCAGTCTTTTGATTTAAATGGTAGCGGCTTGCCTATTGGTTTTATAAGTATTGCTTCCTCTGGATTGATATTTCTCATGCTGGTTGATTTTCCGGTGCCAGATTCACCGAGTATTAATGTCGCAGTTCCCATAATTTGCCTCAGAATGGTAATTCGGATGGGGCGGAAAGAAATTCGCGCTCATTCATGCGCTCTCTTTGAGCCTGCCATAAACAAAGTTGTTTCTTTGATTTATCTCCCGCTTTACGCCAGTAACGAGCCTCAGCAATGTGATATTCTCTTTTTAATCGACTTAATTCTGGAGTTTTCGCCAGTTCTACCGGAATCATTTTGACCTCCATTTTCTGTAGGCTTCGATGGCCTCACGAAACATCTTTTCATCGCCAATAAAAGTGGCGATAGTGAATTTAGTCTGGATAGCCATAAGTGTTTGATCCATTTTTTGGGACTCCTGGCTGATTAAGTATGTCGATAAGGCGTTTCCATCCGTCACGTAATTTACGGGTGATTCGTTCAAGTAAAGATTCGGAAGGGCAGCCAGCAACAGGCCACCCTGCAATGGCATATTGCATGGTGTGCTCCTTATTTATACATAACGAAAACGCCTCGAGTGAAGCGTTATTGGTATGCATATAAAAAGGCCCTCACACTGGAGGGCAAAGAAGATTTCCAATAATCAGAACAAGTCGGCTCCTGTTTCGTTACGAGCGACATTGCTCCGTGTATTCACTCGCTGGAATGAATGCACAGTGCAGTGTTTATTCTGTTGTTTATGCTAAAAATAAAGGCCACCATCAGGCAGCCTTGTTGTAAATGTTGCAGGTATCAAGTAAGTAATTAGATGGAGCGCCATAAATTATGAATTCATCGTTTGTCGGGTCCATCTCCATCTCTTGGCCTATTGCCATTCTTGCGTCAGTGTCATCAGCGGCGAAGCATAAAACAGCCCACGCACCCATTGTTTTAAAAAGAACTGCAATTGGCTGTGGTTTTACTGAATTTGCGTTAGCGCGAAAATCATAAATCGCACTTTCATGAAATTCCATATATCACCTCAAATAAGTGGTTTGCTGCCTAATTTCATTTTCTGGCGACCAACACAAGTCACACCCATTTCACTGCGTGGCTTGCGGTAGTAAATACGATTCTGTTTACTCTCGACTTCTTCTGTCTTCTTGCAGAGAAGGCTTCCGAGTGATGCTGCTTTGTCTGCTCTGACGCAACCAGAGAGCTTTAGCGCAATTTTTCGCGCCAGTCGCTGTTCTTGCATTGCCTGTTCACGTTGATCCTGTCTGCGTGCTCTGCGGCGATTTCTGGCGTTATCGTCAGCCAGATATGTAATGACTACTGTCATGTTGACCTCCGATGATTGACTTTGGCGATTGGATGGCCGGCGCTGAACCCCGGCTTACTGGTTAGAGCGCCCGCACTACCAGTGACGCTGTCTTGAGGCGCAGATTGGTTACTGCTTGCCATGAGCGCTGTTTATACATTGGTCGAGCATCAGCCTGCTCATTCATCCAATCCCAAAGCCAACTACTCTTTGGTTCCCGCATTTCGGCGGGACAATCCCATCAATGTTAAAGAGCCTGCCAATCTGTTCCGTTTGGCTACCAGCGTCCTGCTGATGGCTTAAAGATAACTTAGGTTATAGGTGTGGTCAATAACCTAATTTATATTTTGTGGTAAATAAGTTATAAGTAATGGATAACAAAGGTATTTTATTTTTGTAAATGTTGCTGATTGATTGGTGTTTGAGGGCTTGCGTGCGGGGTGAAGGTGTTACCTTTGGCTTGATGCTTGTCTATGATGATGATGGGTGATTGGGTGGTGAACGGCAGGAAAAGAAAACCCGGCGCTGAGGCCGGGTGTTTTTAGTCTTTTCTTTTGCTTAGCATTTCGTCGATTTCTAAGTCAATACGATATTGATCTATTGCTTTTCTCTCGTTTGGGGTTGGTATTTTATACTGTTCAATTAGATCTGTTGTGTATTTTATTTCATCTAATGTGATTTTTATATCAGAGAGAATATCTTTTATATCAATTAGATGCTCTTCTTCTTTTGCGCGATTAGAGCTATGTTCAATCACTTGAGATAGCTTTTTACTAATGCTTAGCAAAACAAAAAGAATGATGACCAAAACAACAACAAAAACTATCAGAAATTCCATTATCCCTCCGCACTTCCGTAAGTCTTCTTCTGATTATCGGTTACCAACTATGAGACGACCAGAATACTCTGCCAATAATCCTTACGGTTTCATGAAATTCATCTCTATCCATTACTTCATCCGGGTACTCTTCGCGATTTATTGATCTGATTATCACCGATGTAGGGGTGGCGATTAATGTTTTTACTCGTAACAAATCAGACTGGCAAATAGCGTAGGTTTTACCATCTCTGATGGTGGTATCTTGCGTGTTAACACCAACAACATCGCCATCGTGAAGCGTTGGTTCCATGCTTTGCCCTACAACCCTAACTAGCTTGGCTGATCTTTCAGATACTCCCATCTTTTTCAGATAGTGCTTTCTGAAAACCAAAGAGAACTCCGATGATTCCTCTAGCTCGCAGCTACCGCTTCCCGCTGAAAGCGAAACGTTAAGAAGAGGCAACGCAACAAACTCGTCATCGTTTCTTTTAATGTCTTCCCATACCACAGCTTTTAAAGATGACTCACGGACATTGGATGGTTCTTCATGTGCACCATCCCTCATTTCACCAATACCAGAACTAAGCCATTCAGGGCGCACTTTTAAAGCATTGGCTAATTCAACCATCTTGCGAGATCCGTTTGTTTTACCGGACGACATCTTCTGTATGGCTGGCTGAGATATTCCAACCATGTCAGCAAGCTGTGATTGTGATACCCCAGCTGAGCTCATGGCTGCATTTAGTCTTTCTGCGAATGTTTTCATACCCACAAATCTATAACTACGGTTATCCAAAGTAAAATAACAAAGGTTATTGCTATTTTTTATAACTTGAGTTATCTTTGGTTATAATCAATGACCACAAGAGGTATGCTCATGAATTTAGTAATTCAACGAGCCTTGAAAATTGTCGGTAGCCAAAAGCGCCTTGCCGACAAGTGTGGTGTAACGCAGCCAGCAGTACACAAATGGCTGAAAGGCGGATTGGTCTCTCCAGAGAAAGTTACCGCCATCGTTAACGCCACTGGAGGGCAGATCAAGGCTTACGAAATTCGCCCCGATTTGCCACACCTGTTTCCAAAACCTAATCAGGCAGCATAAGTAACACCGCTCTTTAACAGTCATGGTCATCATTCCCGCCGAAATGCGGGAATACAACGCGCATAAGTTGATGCGCATAACTTCTTATTTGTTAAGGAAATACTTACATATGGTTCGTGCAAACAAACGCAACGAGGCTCTACGAATCGAGAGTGCGTTGCTTAACAAAATCGCAATGCTTGGAACTGAGAAGACAGCGGAAGCTGTGGGAGTTGATAAGTCGCAGATCAGCAGGTGGAAGAGGGACTGGATTCCAAAGTTCTCAATGCTGCTTGCTGTTCTTGAATGGGGTGTCGTCGACGACGACATGGCTCGATTGGCACGACAAGTTGCTTCGATTCTCACCAATAAAAAACGCCCGGCGGCAACCGAGCGTTCTGATCAAATACAAATGGAATTTTAACAACATCCAACGAGGTAATTATATGCGAAACAAAGGCTTTAATCCACCTGATACACACAAAGAAGCTAAGCGTTTGCGCTTCCTTCGTTCCATTGATGAAAGAACTCAAATCTCTTTTGTGAAAGTTGCCAGAACTGAGCTTTTGAAGGCTGAGGCGAGGGCGTTGCTCCCGTCTCTACCAAAAGAGGAGGGATATACGTTCATTCCAAACTCATTTCTGGAAAAGCTGCTCAAAGAAGACATATCCGTAAGTCAGTTTAACGATGTTCTTAAGGTCTTTCGTCAAGGCAGGTAGTTATGAGCAATACAGCAAAAATCTACGATTTCAGCGCCGCACACGAGCGCAGGAGCAACAGGATGGAGAACCAGAAAACTGGTTACATTCCGTTGTACCGGAGCATTCTGAAACAGTCATGGGCGAAAGATGTTTATCTTCGCACCCTGTGGGAAAACCTTCTCCTGAATGCCGCCAGAAAGCCATACAAAGCGAATTTCAAAGGTCATGAATGGCATCTGCAACCCGGTCAACTGGTTGTGACAGCAGCTGATTTAGGTCTTCAGTTATGCGACAGGCATGGCAAGCCGGCAAGCCGTGATCAGGTTGAGCGGATGCTTCAGGTTTTTGTGAAAGAGGGGATGATCTCCATTGATGGAGAGAAGCAAAAAGGTCGTGTGATCACCATCACAAATTACCATGAATATGCTCAAAAAACGGACAATTTACCCGCACATGAAGCCGCACAAACAACCGCACATGATGCCGCACATGACGAAGCCAGTAATGGCGCGGCTTTCAGCGCACATACCGCACATGAAAGCGCACATGAAGCCGCACAAACAACCGCACATCATGAACAAGAAGGTATTAACAAGAATATAAATAATACCCCCCTACCCCCCAATGGGGGAGGCGATGGGCAGGTTAAACCTGAACGTCGCAAGGCAGAACGAATCGACTACGAATCCTTCCTGAACGCCTACAACACCGAAGTCGGTGACAGACTGCCACACGCTGTTGCAGTCAACGAGAAACGCAAACGCCGCCTGAAGAAAATCATCCCGCAACTGAAAACGCCAAACGTGGACGGTTTCAGAGCGTATGTCAGGGCGTTTGTGCATCAGGCCAAGCCGTTTTACTTCGGAGACAACGACACTGGCTGGACGGCAGATTTTGATTACCTGCTGAGGGAAGATTCGTTAACGGGAGTACGGGAAGGGAAGTTTGCAGACAGGGGGGTTGCATGAGACAGGATATCGAAGCGAGCGTTATCGGTGGCCTGCTGATTGGTGGATTAACACCAACCGCCAGCGACGTTCTGGCAACGCTGGAGCCGGAAGCGTTTTCAATTCCGCTCTACCGGAAAGCCTTCGAGGTTATCCGCAAGCAGGCGCGAAACAGAAACCTAATCGACGCGCTGATGGTTGCCGAGGCGTGCGGAGAGGAGCATTTCACGTCAATCCTGATGACCAGTAAGAACTGCCCGAGTGCCGCAAACCTGAAGGGATATGCCGGAATGGTCGCTGATAACTATCACCGCCGTCTGGTGCTGGAAATCATGGATGAAATGCGTGAACCAATTCAGAGCGGAACCATCGATACATCGAGTCAGGCGATGGACGAGCTTGTAAAGCGTCTCTCAGCCATCAGAAAGCCCCGTGACGAGGTAAAACCTGTACGGTTAGGGGAAATCATTACTGACTACACTGACACGCTTGACAGGCGTCTGAGGAACGGAGAAGAGTCAGATACCCTGAAGACCGGAATCGAAGAACTTGATGCCATCACCGGAGGGATGAACGCGGAAGACCTGGTGATAATCGCTGCTCGTCCTGGTATGGGGAAAACCGAACTGGCGCTGAAGATTGCCGAAGGCGTTGCAAGCCGCGTTATTCCTGGTTCTGACGTCCGACGCGGGGTATTGATTTTCTCAATGGAAATGAGCGCATTGCAGATTGCAGAGCGAAGCATTGCCAACGCCGGGAGGATGTCGGTTAGCGTACTGCGAAATCCTGCATCGATGGATGACGAAGGCTGGGCGCGTGTTGCTAACGGCATGAGTCAGCTTGCAGATTTGGATGTATGGGTAGTCGATGCCTCGCGGTTATCGGTCGAAGAAATACGCTCAATCGCAGAACGACACAAACAGGAAAATCCAAACCTGTCACTCATCATGGCGGATTATCTTGGCCTGATTGAGAAGCCGAAAGCAGAACGAAACGACCTGGCTATTGCGCACATCTCAGGAAGTCTGAAGGCAATGGCGAAGGAGCTTAAAACTCCGGTTGTATCGCTAAGTCAGTTATCGCGAGACGTTGAGAAGCGACCGAACAAACGCCCTACCAACGCAGACCTGCGCGACTCCGGCAGCATCGAACAGGATGCAGACTCAATCATCATGCTGTACCGCGAAGCTGTGTACGATGAAAACAGTCAGGCCGCACCTTATGCAGAAATCATCGTAACGAAAAACCGCTTTGGCTCTCTAGGGACTGTATACCAGCGATTCCACAACGGTCACTTTGTCGCATGCGACCAGGATGAAGCCCGGAATAAATGCACCGCAGCAAGCCAGCCACAACAGAAAGGGCGGCGTTATGCAGGAGCGGATGTATGACTGCCTACATCACAGAGTTAATAACAGGGGCTACTTACACAGTGGCCCTTTTTTATTGGATCGGAATAGAGAGGTGAGAGCGTGAGTGAACCAAAATTTCCTGATTTACCAGTCGATGTTCAGGTGGCTCTGATTAATGCTGCCACCAATCTTGCATGTGAAAAAATTAAGGTCATTGGTCGAAACTACAACGACAACCGCGACTGGTTTAAGAATGAGTACCTAAAAATCTGCGACACGCTTTATAAGGAAAACCGTGGACGCTAACACCCCAGCACGCTGATGGAGAGGAATGATGACATATCCGCACATTTTAGAAATTCACGAAAAAGCAGCAGCGATTAACGCAGGTCGAAAGCCTCAGTTTGGCGACAGAATGCGCAACCTTGTGGCAGGTGAAGACAATCCACGCCGTGATGCGTACTTCGTGAAACAGAAAAGAGTGACCGGGCGAATGAATCCTGGGCTCTGGTACACGATGACCGACCGCAAAGGTAATTTCTGGGACTCCTGCCCCAAAGGTCTGATATTCATTGACGAGTGATGGAGAGGAATATGGACGAATCAAGAAAGCAGTTTGAAGAATGGTTTGAAAATTACACCGGATGTGATCCTAAAAATAAAATATACGCCAATATGGTTGAGATGTATTGGCAAGCGTGGCAGGCATCGCGAGCAGCTATCGAGATTGAGTGTCCTGGAGAAAGAGAGAGTGAGGCATTTTCTACCGATTTCGAGGATGGGGTCACATTTGGTTATAACAACGCAATTAGTGAATGCGAAGGACGGATTCGCGCTGCTGGAGTCAAAGTGAAGGAGTGATTATATGCCATTTATAAAATTAACCATGCAATGCAGCATCTATCAGCCACCAAGCACAGGCGTGATAGAAAGCACCAGAAGTGCATATGAGCCCTTGTACGTTAACTCTGACAACATCGAAACCCTATTTGATGCCGGATTTACGATTGTAAGAATGGCAAGTGGTGAGCGGTTCGATGTTATTGAGAAACCAGAAGCTATTTTGGCGTTAATTAATCCATGCGTGCAGAAGGTGAGCCATGAGGAAACTAACGTTTGAAATAAGAAGCCCCATCCATCAGCAGAACGCCATTCAAGCTATCCAGCAAATCCTTCCAGACCCAACAAAACCAATCGTAGTAACCATTCAGGAACGCAACCGCAGCTTAGACCAGAATCGAAAGCTTTGGGCTTGCCTTGGTGACGTCTCTCGTCAGGTTGAATGGCATGGTCGCTGGCTGGATGCAGAAAGCTGGAAGTGTGTGTTTACCGCAGCATTAAAGCAGCAGGATGTTGTTCCTAACCTTGCCGGGAATGGCTTTGTGGTAATAGGCCAGTCAACCAGCAGGATGCGTGTAAGCGAATTTGCGGAGCTATTAGAGCTTATACAGGCATTCGGTACAGAACATGGCGTTAAGTGGTCAGACGAAGCGCGACTGGCTCTGGAGTGGAAAGCGAGATGGGGAGATAAAACTGAATGAACAAATACCAACTTATTTACGCAGATCCGCCTTGGCAATATCGCGACAAAGCCAACGATGGCAATCGCGGTGCTGGACATAAATACGATGTTATGAATGTTCAGGACATTTGCCGACTGCCAGTATGGGATTTAGCGGATCCAGAATCTTGCTTGTTAGCGATGTGGTGGGTGCCGACACAGCCAGCCGAAGCGCTAAAGGTAATTGAGGCGTGGGGATTCAGGTTGATGACTATGAAAGGCTTTACTTGGCACAAAACCAATAAGCACAAAGGCAACAGTGCGATCGGAATGGGGCATATGACCCGGGCAAATAGCGAGGATTGCTTGTTTGCCGTTCGAGGGCGGTTACCTGAGAGAATGGACGCTTCAATATGCCAGCACTTTACCGCACCGAGAATGGAGCACAGTGCAAAACCACCGATCGTAAGAGACATGTTAGCTAAGTTGCTTGGCGACGTGCCGCGCTGTGAGTTATTTAGCCGCGACAAAGTGACCGGGTGGGATATGTGGGGAAATCAGTGCGACTCCGATTTTGAACTGGCTCCCGGCATGGCGATTAAACCATGCAAAATGGTGATCGCATGAAGCACTGTTATCGATGTGGAGAGCGAAAGGAAGACGATCGCTTTCGACCAGGACAGCCTTACTGGAATCGATGGTGTCTCCGGTGTGAAAGAACACCAACAGGGGTGTTACCACTACCGCAGGAAAAGGAGGACGTGTGGCGAGACAGCGACGAAGTATCGCCGACATAATCTGCGAAAACTGCAAATACCTTCCAACGAAACGCTCCAGAAATAAATCCAAGCCAATCCCAAAAGAATCTGACGTAAAAACCTTCAACTACACGGCTCCCCTGTGGGATATCCGGTGGCTTAGAGAACGTGCGAGGAAAACAAGGTGATTGACCCAAATCGAAGTTACGAACAACAAAGCGTCGAGCGGGCTTTAACGTGCGCTAACTGCGGTCAGAAGCTGCATGTGCTGGAAGTTCACGTGTGTGAGCACTGCTGCGCAGAACTGATGAGCGATCCGAATAGCTCAATGTACGAGGAAGAAGACGATGAATGAGTTAATAAATGGCAATGCCATCAAAATGACAAGCATTGAAATCGCTGAGTTGGTGGGTAAGCGTCATGACAATGTGAAACGTACCATCGAAACGCTGGCTAAAAATGGTGTTATCCGGCTTCCTCAAATTGAGGTTTCCGAAAGAATCAATAACTTAGGGTTCAATGTTCAGTACGAGCATTACGTCTTCGAGGGCGAACAAGGTAAGCGAGACAGTATTGTCGTTGTTGCCCAGTTGTCGCCAGAGTTCACCGCTCGCCTTGTTGACCGTTGGCGAGAGCTTGAAGAAGCTGCGGTTAATATCCCCAAAACGCTACCGGAAGCGTTGCGCCTTGCTGCTGACCTTGCTGAGCAGAAAATGCAACTGGAAAACCAGCTCGCAATTGCCGCACCTAAAGTTGAGTTTGCCGATCGCGTTGGCGAGGCCAGCGGAATTTTGATTGGAAACTTTGCAAAGGTTGTTGGAATTGGTCCAAACAAACTGTTTGCGTGGATGCGCGATCACAAAATCCTTATTGCTTCAGGTTCCCGGCGCAATGTGCCAATGCAGGAATATATGGATCGCGGCTATTTCGCAGTGAAAGAAACAGCGGTCAACACAAATCACGGAATACAGATATCGTTCACCACAAAAATCACCGGGCGTGGTCAACAGTGGCTGACCAGAAAGCTGCTCGATAACGGAATGCTGAAAGTAACCGGGGAGGCTGCTTAATGGCTAACCTACGCAAAGAAGCGCGCAACAGAGAATGCCAGGTACGTATTTACGGCGTATGCAATGGTAATCCTGAAACTACAGTTCTGGCACATTACCGGATGGCTGGAATTTGCGGAACGGGAATGAAGCCTGACGACCTGATCGGTGCATGGGCTTGTAGTGACTGCCACGCGGAGATCGACCGACGCACCCATAATCTCGACAACAAAGACGCCAGACTTTACCACCTCGAAGGCGTGATCAGGACGCAGGCGATACTGCTGAAGGAGGGGAAGATTAAGTCATGAGCGAATATCAGTTTGTGCTTCCATACCCGCCGTCGGTGAACACCTACTGGCGAAGACGGGGAAGCCAATACTACATCAGCGATAAAGGCCAGAAATACCGAAAAGACGTTCAGCAAATCATCCGCCAACTTAAGTTAGACATTTTCACCAAATCACGACTCCGCATCAAAGTCATCGCAGACGTTCCAGACTCCCGCCGCCGCGACCTCGACAACATCCTGAAAGGTTTACTCGACTCCCTTATCCACGCCGGATTTGCGGAAGACGACGAGCAATTCGATGACATTCGCGTAATTCGTGGCGTGAAAGTACCAGGCGGAAGGCTTGGAATAAAAATCACCGAACTGGAGAACGCATGAACGCCACAATTCAAACGATACCAGAGCTTCTTATCCAGACACGAGGCAATCAGACTGAAGTGGCAAGGATGCTTTCCTGCGCAAGAGGAACAGTGCTCAAGTACAACCGAGACAGCAAAGGCGAGCGTCATGTAATAGTTAACGGCGTCCTGATGGTCAAACAGGGCAAGAGGGGAAGACGATGAGACTCGAAAGCGTAGCTAAATTTCATTCGCCAAAAAGCCCGATGATGAGCGACTCACCACGGGCCACGGCTTCTGACTCTCTTTCCGGTACTGATGTGATGGCTGCTATGGGGATGGCGCAATCACAAGCCGGATTCGGAATGGCTGCATTCTGCGGTAAGCATGAACTCAGCCAGAACGACAAACAAAAGGCTATCAACTATCTGATGCAATTTGCACACAAGGTATCGGGGAAATACCGTGGTGTGGCAAAGCTTGAAGGAAATACTAAGGCAAAGGTACTGCAAGTGCTCGCAACATTCGCTTATGCGGATTATTGCCGTAGTGCCGCGACGCCGGGCGCAAGATGCAGAGATTGTCACGGTACAGGCCGTGCGGTTGATATAGCAAAAACAGAGCAGTGGGGGAGAGTTGTTGAGAAAGAATGCGGAAGATGCAAAGGTGTCGGCTATTCAAGGATGCCAGCAAGCGCCGCATATCGCGCTGTGACGATGCTAATCCCAAATCTTACCCAACCCACCTGGTCACGCACTGTTAAGCCGCTGTATGACGCTCTGGTGGTGCAATGCCACAAAGAAGAGTCAATCGCAGACAACATTTTGAATGCGGTCACACGTTAGCAGCATGATTGCCACGGATGGCAACAAATTAACGGCATAATATTGACTTTTTGAATAAAGTTGGGTAAATTTGACTCAACGATGGATAAATGCACTCGTTAAATAAAGCCCTGAGTTAATAGCTCGGGGCTTTTTGCGTTTTAAGCACGACCTTTCTGAAAGCGCATCAAACCAAATACCAGACAGACCAAAATAATCACCTTATCCGCTGTGGCTACGGTGCGGTGTGCTTTGCATAAAAGAAAACCAGCGCAATGGCTGGCTTCGTGAAAGCGGGTGGCATGAGGTTGCGCTAACAACTTCCTGCCGTTTTGCCCGTGCATATCGGTCACGAACAAATCTGATTACTAAACACAGTAGCCTGGATTTGTTCTATCAGTAATCGACCTTATTCCTAATTAAATAGAGCAAATCCCCTTATTGGGGGTGAGACATGAAGATGCCAGAAAAACATGACCTGTTAGCCGCTATTCTCGCGGCAAAGGAACAAGGCATCGGGGCAATCCTTGCGTTTGCAATGGCGTACCTTCGCGGCAGATATAATGGCGGTGCGTTTACAAAAACAGTAATCGACGCAACGATGTGCGCCATTATCGCCTGGTTCATTCGTGACCTTCTCGACTTCGCCGGACTAAGTAGCAATCTCGCTTATATAACGAGCGTGTTCATCGGCTACATCGGTACTGACTCGATTGGTTCGCTTATCAAACGCTTCGCTGCTAAAAAAGCCGGAGTAGAAGATGGTGGAAATCAATAATCAACGTAAGGCGTTCCTCGATATGCTGGCGTGGTCAGAGGGAACTGATAACGGACGGCAGAAAACCAGAAATCATGGTTATGACGTCATTGTAGGCGGAGAGCTATTCACTGATTACTCCGATCACCCTCGCAAACTTGTCACGCTAAACCCCAAACTCAAATCAACAGCCGCCGGACGTTACCAGCTTCTTTCCCGTTGGTGGGATGCCTACCGTAAGCAGCTTGGCCTGAAAGACTTCTCTCCAAAAAGCCAGGACGCTGTGGCATTGCAACAGATTAAAGAGCGTGGCGCTTTACCGATGATTGATCGCGGCGATATTCGTCAGGCTATCGACCGTTGCAGCAATATCTGGGCTTCACTGCCGGGGGCTGGTTATGGTCAGTTCGAGCATAAGGCTGACAGCCTGATTGCAAAATTCAAAGAGGCTGGCGGAACGGTCAGAGAGATTGAGGTATGAGCAGAGTCACCGCGATTATCTCCGCTCTGGTTATCTGCATCATCGTCTGTCTGTCATGGGCTGTTAATCATTACCGGGATAACGCCATCGCCTACAAAGCCCAGCGCGACAAAGCCACATCCATCATCGCTGACATGCAGAAGCGTCAACGTGATGTAGCAGAACTTGACGCCAGATACACAAAGGAGCTTGCTGATGCTAACGCGACTATCGAAAGCCTCCGTGCTGATGTTTCTGCTGGGCGTAAGCGCCTGCAAGTCGCCGCCACCTGTGCAAAGTCAACGACCGGAGCCAGCAGCATGGGCGATGGAGAAAGCCCAAGACTTACAGCAGATGCTGAACTCAATTATTACCGTCTCCGAAGTGGAATCGACAGGATAACCGCGCAGGTTAACTACCTGCAGGAATACATCAGGACGCAATGCCTTCGATGATAGCGATAATTTTACTCATCATCCTTCACATCTGGCTCTGTAGACAGGGTGGTGATCACTTCTGGAGTGAATCCAGATTAAACATCTCATTGCTGATGCTTGATATTGAGCATCTGGCGCGCGGTAAGGGGGTTGCGTTGAGATAAGAGCCAGTTCATTACAAAGCCTATCTACTGGTGGGCTTGATAATGAAACCGGAATTTATTCTGGGTAACCAGTTACGGCAGTACAGCGAAACAACCAAAGCCAGTAAGTGGGGAAATAACACTGGCAGCCACTGAAAGATGAACCTCCTGCCTGATGGCAAAAAAGATTCTTTGTGGTGGCGGACTGATGGAAAGACATCGGTTATTGCAGAGACCATTCAATGAGTGGTCTCGACAATGGCTTATACCCTACACGGGATAACTTAACTGATATCCCTTTTAACGGATAAACGGAGCCAACAATGGCAGAGATTATTCCCATGACTGAAGAACAGAAATTCCAGTTAGAGATTTACAAACTGGTCATGAACCAGAACGCAGCCGCAGAAGAAGCATTTCAGTTCATTGGCACTGACGAGCTGAAGCTTGAGCTATTCAAAATTCACTTCCAGTCAGGCGGCGCTAATTCAGATATCACGATCCGCACATTTGAAGCGGTGCGTAAATCGAAGGAAGCGTTAGACCTGTTCACTACCGGAGCATAAACATGGCGCGCCCAACAAAGTATCAAGAGGCATACGCCGAACAGGCACGCAAACTGTGCTTGCTGGGCTACACCGATGCAGAGCTTGCTGATTTCTTCGAAGTCAGTGAGTCAACTATTAACAAGTGGAAGCTTGATTATCCTAAGTTTTCGGAGTCCCTAAAAAAGGGTAAGGCCGTCGCTGATGCAGAAGTTAGTGATCGTCTTTATCAACGCGCTATGGGCTTCGTGGCTCCAGACATCGATATTCGTGTTATTGAAAACAGAATTGTCGAAACTCCGCTTGAGAAGTATTACCCGCCTGATACAACCGCTGCCATCTTCTGGCTTAAGAATCGACAGAAGGATAAATGGCGCGACAAGGTTGATCACGAGCTAACCGGCAAAGACGGCGGCGCAATCCAGATTGAAACATCACCGATGAGTACTCTATTCGGAAAATGACCTCGATTAATCCTATCTTTGAACCGTTCATTGAGGCGCATCGCTACAAAGTCGCCAAAGGCGGTCGAGGTAGCGGTAAGTCATGGGCAATTGCGAGGCTGCTTGTTGAAGCGGCGCGCCGGCAGCCTGTGCGTATTCTCTGCGCTCGTGAACTGCAAAACAGTATCAGCGATTCGGTAATCCGGTTGCTTGAAGATACCATCGAGCGGGAAGGGTATTCGGCTGAGTTTGAAATTCAGCGTTCAATGATTCGTCATCTCGGAACGAATGCTGAATTCATGTTCTACGGCATAAAAAACAACCCGACGAAGATTAAATCGCTCGAAGGCATTGATATCTGCTGGGTGGAAGAAGCGGAAGCGGTAACGAAGGAATCATGGGATATCCTGATACCAACCATCCGTAAGCCATTTTCCGAAATATGGGTGAGCTTTAACCCGAAGAACATCCTCGACGATACCTATCAGCGGTTCGTCGTAAATCCTCCAGATGATATTTGTCTGCTGACGGTGAACTACACCGACAACCCGCACTTTCCTGAAGTTCTCCGTCTGGAGATGGAAGAGTGCAAACGCAGAAATCCGACACTGTATCGTCACATCTGGCTGGGTGAGCCAGTGAGCGCAAGTGATATGGCAATCATCAAACGTGAATGGCTTGAAGCTGCTACCGATGCGCACAAGAAACTCGGATGGAAAGCGAAAGGCGCGGTTGTTTCTGCGCATGACCCATCAGATACAGGGCCAGATGCTAAAGGTTACGCATCGCGTCACGGTTCGGTAGTTAAGCGCATTGCCGAAGGTCTGCTGATGGACATCAACGAGGGTGCTGACTGGGCTACTTCTCTGGCGATTGAAGACGGCGCTGACCACTACTTGTGGGATGGTGATGGTGTTGGTGCAGGTCTACGCAGACAGACAACGGAAGCGTTCTCCGGTAAGAAAATCACCGCCACGATGTTCAAGGGCAGCGAATCGCCATTCGATGAGGATGCGCCTTATCAGGCCGGAGCATGGGCTGATGAAGTCGTGCAGGGCGACAACGTTCGCACTATTGGCGATGTGTTCCGCAATAAGCGAGCGCAATTCTATTACGCGCTGGCTGACAGGCTGTATCTGACATATCGGGCGGTTGTCCACGGTGAGTATGCAGACCCCGACGACATGCTGAGTTTCGACAAAGAAGCAATAGGCGAGAAGATGCTGGAGAAGCTGTTTGCAGAACTGACGCAGATTCAGCGCAAATTCAATAACAACGGGAAGCTGGAGCTTATGACTAAGGTCGAAATGAAGCAGAAGCTCGGTATTCCATCTCCTAACCTGGCTGATGCGCTGATGATGTGTATGCATTGCCCGGAGTCGGCTGCGCAACCCGACTATTCCAGTTACTCAATTCCTTGTGGTGTAGGTTGATATGGCAGAAAAAAAGATGACTGACTGGCATCGCAAGGTGCTGTGCAACTTTGATAATGCCTGGTCAGCAACGCAGGATATGCGTGAGCAGATTATTGAGGCTCAACGTTTCGTCCGGGTATCCGGCGCACAGTGGGAAGGCAGTACAAACGCTGGTTACTCATTTGATGAAGGCAGGTTTGAGCATTATCCGCGCTTTGAACTGAATAAGATTGCCCGTGAATGTGATCGCATCATTGGCGAGTATCGACAGAATCGCATCAGCGTTAAATTCAGGCCGAAGGACGATAAGGCATCGGAAGCGTTAGCCGAAAAGATGAACGGCAAATTCCGCGCTGACTATCAGGAAACATCCGGTGGAGAAGCGTGTGATAACGCATTTGATGATGCTGTAACGGGCGGATTCGGTTGTTTCCGCATGTGTGCCGATTACGAAGATGAAATGGACCCAAGTAACGAGCAGCGACGCATCAGCCTTCTTCCTGTTTACGACCCAGCGACATGCGTCTTCTTCGATCAGGACAGCAAGCAATATGACCGTTCTGATGCTATGTGGGCTATGGAAATGTTCTCCATGACGCCTAAAGCGTTCGAGGCTGAATACCCTGATTCCATCGCGGCAGGCCTTTCTCGTGATGAGACTGGCACTCAATATGACTGGTCAACGCCAGATGCCATCTATGTTGGGCGCTACTACGAAGTTCGCATAGAGAAGGTGAAGCTCACGGCATGGCGCAACCCTGTTAGCGGAGAAACGGCAATCTATGATGAAGAGCAAATCAAAGATATTGTCGACGAGCTGACCGATGGTGCATTCGAACTGATTGGCGAGCGAACGGTGAAGAAACGCCGCGTTTATTGCGGCCTTCTGTCTGGCGCTGAATGGCTGGAAGAACCGAAGCGTATTCCGGGCGAACATATTCCTCTCATCCCGGTATATGGACGTCGCTCATTTGTTGATAATCAGGAACGAATCGAAGGCCACGCAGCAAAAGCGATGGATGCACAGCGTCTTGAGAACCTGATGGTTTCCATGATTGCAGATAACGCTACTCAGGCTGGCGGTGATGGCATTCCTGTAGTTGATGTTGACATGATTCCTGGTCCTCTCGCCACTCATTGGGCGGAGCGCAACAAAAAGCGCCCGGCGTTCCTGCCGATGGTCAGTCTGAAAAACAAAAACGGAGATATTACTGCGCAGGCTCAGGTCAGCAGTTATACGCCTCCGACACAAATGCCTCCAGCTCTTGCCGGGCTATTGCAGTACACCGGAACGGCTATTCAGCAAATTACAGGTGCGTCGCAGCTTGAGAACATGCCGAGCAACGTCGCTACCGATACCGTTGATAGCATCTTTAACAGGATGGACACGCAGTCATATATCTACATGGACAACATGGCTAAATCCATGCGTCGCGCTGGCGTTGTGTGGCTTTCTATGGCGCGTGAGGTCTATGGCAGTGATACGCCGATGCGTATCGTTAATGAGGACGGCAGCGATGACGTGGCGCTGATGACCGGTGAAGTGGTTGACCGTCAGACAGGGCAGGTTATCGCGCTTAATGACCTTTCGCAGGGCAACTATGAAGTGACTGTCGATGTTGGTCAGTCGTTCGCTACTCGCCGTGATGCAACGGTTAAGTCGTTACTTTCCATGCTGGCACTTATCCCACCAGGAACGCCGAAGCACGACCTTGTATCGTCGATGATTCTCGACAATATGGACGGCGAAGGGATGGACGACCTGAAAGAATATAACCGCAATCAGTTGCTTCTGTCTGGCGTTATCAAGCCGAGAACGCCTGAAGAACAGCAGATGGTTGAACAGGCGAAACAACAACAGGCCAGTCAGCCAGATCCGGCTATGGTTGCAGCGCAAGGTCAGCTTCTTGCTGGTCAGGCTGAATTGCAGAAAGCGCAGAACGAACAGGCAGCCATTCAGGTTAAAGCATTCCAGGCACAGACTGATGCTCAGGTTGCAGCGGCAAATGTTGTGAAAATACTCGCATCTGCCGATAGTCAGCAGAAATCTGATATCCGCGAGGCTCTGAAACTGCTCGGACAGTTCCAGCAACAGCAAGGAGATAATGCCCGTGCTGATGCAGAGCTTGTCCTGAAAAGTCAGGCGCAGGGCCATGCGCAGCGCATGGACATCAGCAGTATCCTGCAAAAATCAACTCAGCAACAACCACAGCAGTAATTAACCCATAACGTGCAATGGCTGTCTTTATGAGGCCTGGCACCCTATTGCCTTCCGATGGGCTGAACATCGAGTAAACAGGGGTAACAAATGGACCAGATGGCAGAAAACACACCAGAAGTTGAAATCGAAACCGACGCGTCAGAGCAGATTCCTGATGATGTCGAACTGGCTGAAGAAGTCGAAACAGAAGATGGCAGTGAGTCCTCCGGCAATGATGCAGAGGAAACTACTGAAACTGATGACGACGAATCAGAGCAGGAATTCTACTTTGGTGACGAAAAGCTGGATTCGCCAACCAGCGAAGATAGCGCAGAGCATGGACTGGTAAAACACCTGCGCAAGACGATTAAAGAGAAAGACCGCGAGCTGAAAGAGCTGATGCGTCAGTCTCAGAAACCCGTCGAGCAGCAGCCGGTAATCACTCAACCACCGCGAATGCCAAAACTGGACGATGAGGACATCGGTTTCGATGAAGAAATCTACCAGCAACGCATGGCTAAGTGGGCAGAGGATAACGGCAAGTACCAGCAACAGGAGATGGCTCGCAAGCAGAAGGAGCAGGAGCTTCAGGCTGCCTATCAAGAGCGATTATCCAAATATCAGCAACGTGTTAAGGCTCTCAAAGTTCCTGGCTATCAGGAAGCTGAGCAGGCCGTACTCGAGGAAATTCCCATCGAGACACAAAACGCGATCCTGTTTGAGTCAGAGAAGCCGGAAATCGTTGTTCTGGCGCTCGGTCGCAACGCTGAACTGCGCAAGCAACTGGCAGAAGCTACCAACCCCGTAGCAATTGGTCGTCTGCTGGAACGTATCGAATCGAAGGCCAGAATCATGCCAAAAGCAAAAACCACGGCAGCCACAACCCCGACAGTTAAGGGGAGCAACGGCGCAGTAATCAACAACCTCGACAAACTGAAAGCCAAGGCGCTGGAAACTGGTGACTGGACGCCATATTTCGCCGCTAAAAAGGCAAAAAAATAACCTATCGGAGCATTAAGCATGGCTAACCAATTAGCAAAAGACCTTGAAATCATGTTCGAAAACTACGTTGAAGGCTTTGAGGCCGCCTGCGTAGTTTCCCGTAACGCTAAAAAATTCCGTCCCGGTGATACAGCAATGCAGCGAGCAGGTGATGTTCTGTATCGTCCGCAGCATTACCACATGAATATTGAGGAAGGCCTCGACCTCAGCAGAAAAACGCCAACAGCACTGGTTCAGCGCCTTGTTCCTTCTGTGTTCAAGGAGCCGAAAAACATTCTGTACACTCTGGATGCGCGTGAAATGCGTGACCCGGAACATAAAACTGAAGCTGGTCGCGCCGCAGGTATGCGCCTTGCTGCACAGATTGACTCTGACCTGATTTCCATGGTCACGCAGCGTGCTACTAACGTGATCACAATGGCTGACTCAACCACTGGTTCACAGGGCCGTGATTTGTGGAACTGTGCGGCAGGTATTGATGCCACCATGACGGCGATTGGTGTACCTCAGGGTATCAACCGTCGCTCTTTCTGGAACCCCTTCAACTACAAAGACCTTGCTGGCGAGCTTGGTCACCGTGCCTATGCTCAGGGCGCAACCCTGACAGCATACGAAAAAGCGCAGATCCCTCCGGTTGCTTCCTTTGATAGCTACAAGACCGATATTTCTGGTCGTGTTCCGAAGGGTACAGCAACTCCCATTACGCTGGCAGCAGCACCTGCGCACAAGGTTGAAGCGAAAGATGCCAACGATATGCCAGTGGATAACCGACAGGGGACCATTACGGTATCTGCATCTGGTTTGCAGGTTGGCGATGCGTTCACTATTGCTGGCGTGAATTCCGTACACCAGATCACCAAAGATACCACCGGGCAGCCGCAGGTATTCCGCGTTCTGGCAGTAAGCGGAACGACAGTAACTATCTCCCCGAAAATTCTGCCGCCTGACAACGCGGATGTCGCCAGCCGACCATATGCAAACGTTGATGCTAACGCGGCAAGTAGCGCAGCAATCACCATTCTCAACAAAAATGCCGCACCGGCTAACCTGTTCTGGGCTGATGGTTCTGTTGAACTGATGTACGGCAAACTGGCGTTCCCAACTGGTCAGGGGCCACAGGTAATGACGGCAACCACCGAGCAGGGCGCTACGCTGATCATGTCTTACGCCTTCGACCACATCAAAGGCGTAACCACTGCTCGTTTCACCACTCTGTATGGTTGCTCTGTACTTGTTCCTGAATATACGGGCATCGTTATTGCCGGGCAGTAATTTTGGTGGGGCTTCGGCCCCATTTTTATTGGGAGAAGACAATGGCACGAACAATGCTCTATAAGCCTGGCAACATGATCACCTGTGGTCAGTTTGCTGTCGATTACATCATTGTTGATGACGAAGAAGTTAAATCTCACCTGAAAAAAGGCTGGGTGAAAACTCCTGAAGAAACCGCAACGAAGCATAAAGTGGCTAAGGCGGAAGAAGATGGCGAAAACGAAGGGTGATCTCGTTCTTAAGGCTTTACGAAAAGCCGGGCTGTATTCCAATGCCACGTTGACAGATGCTGACCCTCAGGCAATTGAAGATGCCATTAATGACCTCGAAGACATGATGGCAGCATGGCAGGCTAAAGGTATCGAGCTTGGATATCAGTTTGCTGATACAGAAAACGGCATCATGCCGTTACCTGACGATGATTCAGGTATCCCTGCATGGGCAAATGATGGCGTCGCTTTGAAACTCGCTGTGCAAGTGTGCATGGATAACGTCATTCAGCCGTCAGACGCTCTCCTTACCGCTGCTGACAGTGCATATCAGACAATCTGTATCGCTTTAACCAAAATACCACCACTTGAGCGGCGAAATGACATGCCTCGCGGTAGTGGTAACAAAAGCGCGTTTACGTGGAATCGGTTTTACATCGAGAAAGGTGATCCGAGTACGTGAGGTGAATAAATGCCGATTCAGCAACTTCCGCTTATGAAAGGTGTCGGCAAAGACTTTCGAAACGCCGACTATATCGACTATCTGCCAGTGAATATGTTGGCTACACCCAAAGAAATACTCAACAGCAGCGGATATCTTCGCTCATTCCCGGGCATTGCCAAACGTTCTGATGTGAACGGCGTATCGCGCGGAGTTGAGTACAACATGGCGCAGAATGCTGTTTATCGCGTTTGTGGTGGCAAACTGTATAAGGGCGAAAGTGAGGTCGGTGATGTTGCCGGAAGTGGTCGCGTATCAATGGCGCATGGTAGGACATCACAGGCAGTAGGCGTTAATGGTCAACTGGTCGAGTATCGTTATGATGGCACGGTTAAAACCGTCTCAAACTGGCCTACAGACAGCGGATTTACGCAGTATGAGATAGGTTCTGTTCGTGACATTACGCGCTTACGTGGGCGTTATGCGTGGTCAAAAGACGGAACTGATTCATGGTTTATCACTGACCCTGAAGACGAATCACATCCTGACCGTTACAGCGCACAATATCGCGCAGAATCGCAGCCGGACGGTATCATCGGCATCGGAACATGGCGAGACTTCATCGTCTGCTTTGGTTCATCGACGATTGAATATTTCTCCCTGACTGGCGCAACCACCGTTGGTGCTGCTTTGTATGTCGCACAGCCATCACTGATGGTGCAAAAAGGCATTGCCGGAACTTACTGCAAAACGCCGTTTGCTGATTCCTATGCGTTCATCAGCAATCCGGCAACGGGTGCGCCGTCTGTGTATATCATCGGCTCCGGTCAGGTGTCACCAATTGCCAGCGCGAGCATTGAGAAAATCCTCCGCTCCTACACTGCTGATGAACTGGCTGATGGTGTGATGGAATCGCTGCGGTTTGATGCTCATGAGTTGCTGATTATCCACCTTCCTCGCCATGTTCTCGTGTACGACGCATCTTCAAGCGCCAATGGTCCGCAATGGTGTGTACTGAAAACAGGCTTGTATGACGATGTGTACCGCGCTATCGACTTCATTTACGAAGGAAATCAGATAACGTGCGGCGATAAGCTGGAATCGGTGACCGGGAAATTGCAGTTCGATATCAGCAGTCAGTATGGGCTTCAACAGGAACACCTGCTGTTTACTCCACTGTTCAAAGCGGATAACGCCAGATGCTTCGATCTGGAGGTGGAATCATCCACTGGCGTAGCTCAGTACGCCGACCGCCTGTTCCTCTCTGCAACCACTGACGGCATAAATTATGGGCGTGAGCAGATGATTGAGCAGAATGAACCGTTCGTTTACGACAAACGCGTTTTGTGGAAACGAGTAGGGCGCATCAGGAAAAACATTGGTTTCAAATTGCGCGTTATCACGAAGTCACCTGTCACTCTGTCTGGCTGCCAGATAAGGATTGAGTAATGGCGGATTCGAATCTCAATGAGCCGGTAACAATTCAGGCTACACGACTCGATACATCAATCCTTCCACGCAATATATTCAGCCAGTCTTACCTGTTGTATGTCATTAATCAGGGGGCTGATGTCGGCGCAATTGCCGGGAAGGCAAATCAGGCTGGTCAGGGCGCTTACGATGCTCAGGTGAAAAACGATGAACAGGACGTCGAACTGGCTGATCACGACGCAAGAATCACCGCAAACACAAAAGCGATAAATCTACTTGAGGTCAGGTTAACAACCGCCGAAGGGAAGATAGTCGTACTGCGTAGCGATGTTGATTACTTGCTGGATGAGGTTATCGATATTCAGGCGCATCTGGTCACTGTTGACCAAAGACTGGATGGCGTAGAAAGCGATGTATCTGACATTAAGAGTGATTACGTATCGAAAACCGTAACCGAATCGCAGTCTCTTGCGTCACCGCTGGATGTAAAAACATCATATTCAGTTGATGGAATTCAGGTTGTTGGAGCAAGAAATACCGGATGGACTACAGCCACAGGTACGCCACTTCTTGGCTCATTCAACGCTAACCAGTCATACACTGTCGGCACTACGTACACACAATCCGAAGTCGCAGCTCTCGCTACAGGTTTGCAGCAGGCGCGGCAGCGTATTCTGGCGCTTGAAACGGCACTTAGATTACATGGGCTGATTGACTGATGATTACATTCAAACCAACGCGAAACATCGACCTGATAGAAGCAGTCGGAAATCACCCTGACATTATCGCCGGGAGCAACAACGGCGATGGATACGACTACAAACCTGAATGCCGTTACTTTGAGGTGAACGTGCACGGTCAGTTCGGCGGAATTGTTTACTATCAGGAGATTCAGCCGCTTACATTCGATTGCCACGCCATGTACCTGCCAGAGATTCGCGGATTCAGCAAGGAAATCGGGCTGGCGTTCTGGCGATATATTCTGACTAACACCACCGTTCAGTGCGTCACATCGTTCGCCGCACGCAAATTCCGCCACGGTCAGATGTATTGCGCAATGATTGGTCTTAAGCGTGTAGGAACCATCAAGAAATACTTCAAAGGCGTGGATGACGTGACGTTTTACAGCGCAACACGCGAAGAACTAATCGACTTCCTGAATCACGGGAGATAGCCATGTTATATGCATTTAAGCTGGGCAGAAAACTGCGCGGCGAGGAACCTTATTGCCCTGAAAAGGGTGGGAAAGGTGGCAGTTCTGATAAAAGCGCAAAGTATGCAGCAGAAGCTCAGAAGTATGCCGCAGACCTGCAAAATCAGCAGTTCAACACCATCATGAATAACCTGAAGCCGTTTACTCCTCTGGCTGAGAAGTATGTCGGCAGCCTCGAGAACTTATCGTCTCTGGAGGGGCAAGGTCAGGCACTTAACCAGTATTACAACTCTCAGCAGTATAAAGACCTTGCAGGTCAGGCTCGCTATCAGAGTCTGGCGGCAGCGGAAGCAACAGGTGGATTGGGTTCCACCGCAACCAGTAATCAGTTAGCAACAATCGCACCAACGCTTGGTCAGCAATGGCTATCTGGACAAATGAACAATTACAACAACCTGGCAAATATCGGTCTTGGCGCTCTTCAGGGGCAGGCAAACGCCGGGCAAACATATGCCAACAACATGAGCCAGATTTCACAGCAAAGCGCGGCGCTGGCGGCTGCAAACGCCAACCGACCGTCAGCATTGCAGCAGGGTGTTAGTGGTGCTGCATCCGGTGCGCTTTTGGGTGGTGGCATAGCCAGTGCTCTCGAGCTATCAACTCCGTGGGGTGCTGGTATCGGTGCTGGTCTTGGTCTGCTTGGCTCGTTGTTTTAAGGGGTAATCAATGGCTACGTGGCAACAGGGTATTAATTCTGGTGGTTTTCTGGCTGGCATTGGTGCGCAAAACGAGAATGCGCCAAAGGCAAGCGACATTAACGCAACGCTTGGTCTGATCCGCGAAAACAATGAACTGGCTCGCTCAGGTGCAAATAACGTTGGTCTGACCGCGTTACGTGGTCTGGCTGGAGTTGCTGATATTTATAAGCAGGAACAGCAACAGAAAGCGATTAGTGCGTTCAATAAGGTTCACGCTGATGCATGGGCTTCTGGTGATCCATCGGGACTATTTAAGTTTGCCCAGGAAAATCCAGCGTTTGTTGCACAGGCACAACAGGCGTTTTCAGGTCTTAATGATCAGCAACGCAACGATATGGGCGATTTAGCCATGAGGGCTAACGTCGCTCTTTCTCAGGGACCGGAAGCCTACAGTAAATTCATTACTGACAACAAGGACAGGTTAAATCGCGTTGGCGCTAATGCTGACTGGATGATTCAGACAGGTATTCAGAATCCAGAGCAGCTATCACACATGCTGACTACTATGTCTCTCGGTGCGCTTGGACCAGAAAAGGCGTTTGCTGTTCAGGACAAGATAGCTGGTCGTGAAATTGACCGAGGCAGGCTGGCAGAGACAATCCGCAGCAATCAGGCCAGCGAAGCACTTCAGGCGAGAGGGCAGGATATTAGCCGAGCAAATGCGTTAACGTCAGCATATGCACCAACAGCCGCAATGCAGAATTACAATCAGTACGCGCAAATGTTAAAGGCGGATCCAGATGGTGCAGCAGCATTTGCGGCAGCGGCGGGAATTAATCCCAATGCTAAGAAATTACTTAAGGTTGAAACCAATCCTGATGGCTCGGTAACTAAGTATTACACCGATGGCTGCGAGGAAGCCGGAAAACTAAACCAACCTATATCTGGTGATGGCATTAAACCAATTAGCTTGCCACAAGCGCAAAGCATCATAGATAAGGCTAATGAGGGTTCCAAGAAGGCGGCAGGATTTGCTTTGCGATTAAAAGATTCAATGGACTCAATGAATCAGCTTAGTAAAAGCATTGACCCTAAGCGAGTTGCATTAATAAATCGCTCTCTTGGTGATGGGACTATTGCAAATTTAAGCCTATCACCAGCGGAGCAGCAATATATGGTAAATGCGAGAGACGCCTTGTATGCAATTTTGCGCCCAGAAACAGGTGCAGCAATTACTCTGCCAGAGATGCAGGAGTATTCCAAAATGTACCTGCCTCAGCCCGGTGATTCCAAGGCTGCTACTGAAACAAAAATGCGAAAAATGCAGGGCCAATATAACTCATTACGTGGTCAGTCTGGTCGCGTTTATGATGCTTTGGTGGTTTCAAGTGCTGCAAATAGTCAACAACAGAGCAATAGCCAACAACCGACAAATACCCAACAGCAGCAGAGTCAATCCGGATCATATACCTCAAAATCAGGCATTCAATTTACGGTGGAATGATGAAAGTAACTGCAAACGGTAAGACATTTACCTTCCCTGATGGTACGAGCACGGAAGATATTGGCACCGCCATTGATGAGTATTTTGCTGGTCAGGCTGTTCAGCAACAAACAGTTAATCAGGCCAATAATGAACCAGCACGTGAAGAACCATCATTGATGCAAAAAGCTGGCGATTGGCTCACAGGTGGTCAAAGTGCAGGGCAAATTGCAGAGCAGGCTGGTCGTGGTCTGGTAAACATACCATTTGACGTATTGCAGGGTGGCGCAAGTCTGATTAATGCAATCAGCCAGGGGCTTGGTGGCCCCAAGGTTTTGGATGATGTTTATCGCCCTGTCGATCGACCGACAGACCCTTATGCGCAAGCTGGAGAAACAATTGGCGGGTATTTAGTTCCAGGAGTTGGAACGGCAGGAAGCATGGCTATTGGATCACTGGCAGAAGCCGCAAACCAGAAAGGCGATTTCGCACAAAATGCAGCCAAAAATGCCGGAGTTAACCTTGCCGCTCAGGGGGTTCTTTCCGCAGCAGCAAAGGGAATAGGGCGTGGAATAACGGCTATAAAAGGTGATATTGCGCCAGAAGTGGCGAAGAAAATTGCCACATCAGAATCGATGGGAGTGACACCAATGACATCTGATGTTATCCCGCCGAAAAATGCTTTCACTCGCGGCCTTACTCAGGATGCCGAGGGGGCTTTGCTCGGGACAGGCTCAAAGAGAGCGGAGCAATATGCAACGCGTAGTAAGCTGGTAAGAAATTATTTTGACCGTTTTGGTGAGTACAACCCTGATGATGTGGTGAAATCTCTGACCACCACGTTAAGGGGGCGGAAGGATGCCGCTGGCGCTGTTATCAATGACGTCACCAATAAAATGGGTAATGCCGCAGTTGATACCACAAATACCATGAATGCTCTGAATACAGCGATCGCAAGACAGGAACGGCTTGGGACTTCAGCCAATCAAAGCCTGCTTACATCCTTGCGTAACCTACGTGAAGAATTAGCAAACCCTGCAACTGATTTGGATGTTACGTTTGATCTCTTGCGTCAGCACAGAACAGCATTTAGATCTAATGTTCAGGGAGATGCTATGGTCTTCCCCAACCAGGCAAAAGCAGCTACCAATATGGTAGAGAATGCAATGTCAAAAGACCTTCGTAACGCAGTTGCTAAAAACCTCGGTGCATCAGACGCAGCAAAATACCTTAAAGCAAATTCCGATTATGCAAACGTTTATAATAAGGTGCTTAATAAAAACATTGCTAACAAACTCAACAAGGCAAGCAGTGAAGCCAGTCCTGAACTTATAAATACCGTTGTATTAAGCAGAAAACCATCTGACGTGAAACGAATCTGGAGCGCACTGGATGATAAAGGGAAAGATGCTATGCGTGCAGCTTACGTCAGCAAAATAGCGGAAAAGGCCGGTGACTCTCCAGCCAAGTTCATCACTGAAGTTAATAAGCTGAAATCTCAGTCAGGCGGTGAAATTTACAACACTATTTTTTCTGGAAAGCACATGAAAGAACTTGATGCTCTTAATGAAGTTCTACAGCAAACAGCAAGGTCAGACACCGCAAATGTAGTAACTCAGACGGGGCAATCGCAAGCCAACAGGATAAGGACGATTGGCGCAACTGCGACTCTTGGCGTATCAATGGGGCTTGAGGCTGGTTTTGGTGCAATGATGCGCTTGTATGAGTCCAAAGCAGCAAGGAATGCGCTCTTACGTCTGGCAAACACTAAAGCTGGAACGCCAGCCTATGAAAGAGCGCTGAATAACGCCGCAAATGCCATCAGACCAATACTTGCCAATGATGCAACTGATCGCTAAGGGTTGATGTCATGGATGTTGTTAATTGCGAATGGAATCGCGGAACTCTTTGCTTGATAGAAAAGGATCTGTTCTCCTTAACTCATCATAGTTTTTATTAAACTTTCTTGCTTCACCTGGGTATCTGTTGAACAAAACATTGCAGAAAAAAGAGAGCAATAACTCACATATGAATGCTAATACCCTGAAAAATAAAGGTATAAAAAGAATGGAAGGTTCATTGAAGTCTCTATTCCAAACAAAATAGACAATCATCCCGACATACCAAATTGATATCCCTATACTGATGATTGTTCCAACAGAGGTAACTACGATCCCGATTAAGTCGGACAGTCTGTTTGCCAGTAACTCATTTGAGTATCTTGCAATCATATACCGCCAACATTTTGCAATATCATCCTGATCTGTAGAGTCTTCTGGAATAGCTAGGCTTCTACATATTGAAGTAGCTCTTTTTTTCTCAACTCTTTTTGAGATCCATCCATTAAAGAGATACATCAACACCTGCGTTGCTATTCCTGCACCAAGTGATATCAAAGACATCCCCAAAAATCGCCATCCTGGAGATAGTGACTGGTACTGCCAAACAAAAAAAATTAAAAAACCCAATGAGCCTATGACATAGGCTGATGTATCGCTATATATATCTATTTTTTTCATTGAGTAGCCACTCCTTAGTTTTGAGCAGAACACCGGATGATAATGTGTCGCTTCCTAAAGGATATCAAAGCAACGGGATTTCAAGGTAAACTGCGGTTGCCAAAATACTAACATCTTCATTTCTAACAAGAATATTAGGATACATTGGGTTTAGGGATACTAAGTTTGTCTCTATTTCACCAATGTAAACCTGCTTGAAGCTCAATATTTGCTCTTTATCCAATGATGCTATTACATAATCTTTGCTTTTAGCTTTTACTAGAGGGCTGAACGTGACAACTGATCCTCTGGGAAAGCTAATACCTGAACTTGTAGTCATAGCTTCACCTTCAATAGTCAATGCAAATGCAGAGTCACCAACATTGTATATTGCCGGATGAAATCTAGACGATGAATGTTCACCTGTGTTTAGGTAATGCATAACTTCATCTAGTTTGAGGATTGGTATTTGCTTTACCAGAACGTCAGGCATGACGTTTTTTGTTCCCGGACCCTGACCTTCACCTAGAGCTAACCACTCAGCCGTAGTACCTAATGCGTTGGCTAATGCCTGCAATACCCGAAGCCGTGGTTTAGCCTCACCACCCTCGTATGCAGCTATTTGACGTTGAACAACACCAGCTAATTTTGACAACTGCGCCTGCGTCATACCCCTGGACTGTCTTGCCAGAGATACTCTTGATGGGAATTGATCGTCAAAATTCATTAGTTCACCATAAAAAATTCATTGACTCATACTGAGTGTGAGTGAATAATCAAACTACAAAAAGTGAGATTATGAGTTTTTTAAAAACAGGAGTGCATAATGACTGAAAAGATATCTTCCATCAAGCCGCGTCAGGTTCGTTTTACAGAAAAGGTTGATTCACATATCCGCGAATCAGCAAAAAGATGCCATAGGTCAATTCAGGCAGAGATAGCTTATCGAATGGAGTTATTGATGAAACTTGAGGCAAAGGGCGATGTTGTCATCCAATAAAAATAGTGAAGCCCGGCAGTGCGCGAACACAAACCGGGCCTCTATGTCAGTAACCGTATGCAAGGAAACTAACATGAATATTGTAGCAAAATCAGAATACAACTTCCACGGAGTTGAGTTGGTGCCCACCCGTGATATGCATGGTGTTTGGTTTACATCATCTAATATTGCATCTGCACTTAAATACGCAAATAGTCGTGCAGTAACAATGATTTATAACAAGTATAGCGATGAGTTTAGCGCTGGAATGACTCAGGTACTCGAAGTGAGTACCTCAGGAAATTATCGCAAAAAAGTGCGAGTTTTCTCACTACGCGGTGCCCACCTAATCGCGATGTTTGCTCGCACTCCGGTAGCCAAAGAGTTCCGCCGCTGGGTGCTGGATATTTTGGATCGGCAGGCAGAATGCTCACCGATTGCAAAACAGTTTACTGACGAAGAACTGGTTAATCTCTGCTACTTACAATTGTGGATGGAGAAGAGTCAACAAATGTGCAAACACATCTACCCAGGAATGAAGCAAATTTGTTCTGAGCTTTCAGGAAGGATTTACGATATCGCATATGAGACTCGCTATATGTCAGAAGAAACCAAGAAATCACTTCTTCGTGAAATGAAGAATCTTGATACCAACAATTTTGTCGTAAAGAACGCTCAGCCAATGCTGGCAAAACTGCGCGGCGAGGAATGGATTCATTGATTGGTGCGCCGGACGGCGCAAAAAGAAAACCGCCAGTGTGCTGCTGGCGGCCTATGTCACACCCTTACTACCACATAAGGAATGCCTAATGACTTTTAAGAATGTAGCAAACATCGGATCCGTTGTCACGGATAAAACCATTGACAGCCAGCGCCTTCTTGAGATGGTAAATCAGGCTCGTAGACAGTGCGGTGAGCCGGAGGTTCGTAATAACAAATTCATCGAGAAAATTGAAGATGAATTGGATGGAGAGCACTACACAAAAAGTGTAGTGCAAAAAGCGAACAAAACTTCGATGGTTATCATTGAGATGTCAATCAAGCAAGCATTGCGAGTTGCCGCTCGCGAGTCAAAAGCCGTTCGCCGCTCACTGGTAGACCAACTTGAAAGTATGCAAGAAGCGCACATTAAAAGCGGTAAATCAGCGAGTGGACTTGTTGAGTATCGTCAAGCGCGAACATTGAAAATGACGGTTGAAGCTGTTACCAATCTGTTCGATCTGATGCCAAATCTTGCGCCTGAGGCAAAGCAGACAGCGGCAGCAAGTATAATCAACCCGCTCGTTGGTTTTAATGCAATACCTCTTCCGGCAATAGAAGAGCATTACTACTCAGCAGGGGAGGTTGCAGAGCAGCTTGGAGTAACGGCCAACAAGATTGGTCGCATTGCTAACGCAAACAACCTCAAAACTGAGCAGTACGGGAAGTTCTTCCTGGATAAATCGGCGCATTCCAGCAAACAGGTAGAGGCGTTCCGTTACAATTCTGAAGGCGTTAAAGCACTACAACACCTACTACATGGCTCAAATGTGGCGTAACATTTTATAATGAAAACTAAACCCGCTTAATCGCGGGTTTTTTCTTTCCTTAGAATTTCAGCCGCAACTTCTTTTACTCGTTCCGAGATTAATGAGGCCAGCCTTTCTTCTTCATCACGATACCCGCTTACAGGTGATGGTTTGGAGAGTGATTCTTCCATCGTAGCCACAATTTCGGAATTGATAGACCTGTTATTCATTTTTGCACGCTGCTTAATCTTAGCGTGCAACTCGTGTGTAAGCCTCAAGTGGAACTGCGCCTCATCGTATTTGCTGTACATCATCAATGCCTCACCAAATGGGTGGAATGGCATCGTAAAACCCACTGTACAAATCAACAATCGTACCGTTTAGGTATGTAACAAATTCCAACCGTAGCCATGCTGCGGCCATTCCTTGTATCTGGAGCAAATTAAATGACAGACATTACAGCCAATGTGATCGTATCAATGCCTTCGCAACTCTTCACTATGGCGCGTTCTTTTAAAGCCGTAGCTAATGGCAAAATTTATATCGGTAAAATTGACACTGACCCGGTAAATCCTGAAAACCAGATTCAGGTTTATGTGGAGAACGAAGACGGCTCTCACGTTCCTGTTTCTCAACCAATCATCATTAACACTGCTGGTTACCCGGTATATAACGGACAGATTGCCAAGTTCGTAACTGTGCAAGGCCATTCTATGGCTGTTTATGATGCGTATGGTGCACAGCAGTTCTATTTTCCGAATGTGCTGAAGTATGACCCGGATCAGTTAAGACAAGAGTTAGCAACAGAGGGTAATGAAATACTTGTTGACGACTCCCGTATTGCAGTTAAAAGTGTTCATGTAAATTCAAAACTTAGAACACAGCACAATAAAAACGCAGAAATAATCACGCCAAATGATTTTATATCAAATTATGACATGATATCTGCAGCTATTAACTCTGGAGAGAGTGCCGCAGTATTTAATTCCAGGTATGCATTCACAATAACAGTTGGGGAATATGGTAATTTTAAATCTATTAGTGATGCTCTAAACTCAGCTGTTGCACTGCGTCCACTATGGAAAAATGGCATTGATTTTTGCATAATTAAAATTCTTTCCGGTTTTGTGCTCAATGAGCAAATAGAAATTTCAGCAGGATGTGACTTATCATGGATTAAAATAATATCAGAAGACTCAGTGGTTTTCTCTGATACCAGTTTGTTTACTAAAACTGTTAGGACGTATTACGAATACAAATATTTATTTTACATTTGCGATGCAGCAAAAAGTCCTGTATTTGCTATTCAGATTGAAGAAAATAGAGATGATAGCGATGTTTGTGCATTTATTGTAACTCAAAAAGCTGAACTTAATTTCTATCCGTATTCAGGTGCTCGAAAGTTCTACGTTGGAATTCATGGTAGCTTTGGTGCAAAAATTAGTGCATATCATACCGGATGTGCTCCTGATGAGGAAAGTGTTGCTGCATATATGCCAGAAGGGTATTACGTATGTGATTTTTCTTATAGCAGATACTCTTCCCTGCAACTGGTAAATAATGTCAAGGCATCAATGCCTGTAAGCAAGTTTGAACGGTGCACAGAGAGTACGGTTGCGTCAGTTAATTGTATTTATAATGTTAAAGCAGATTTTCAGGGGTCAAGTGCAAGCTATTGTTATATAGGATGGAATGTAAGAGATGGTTCAAATGTTAATATACGCGACCATAAAACTATACATTGCTCATATCGTGGATTAACCTGCATTCATACAGCATATGTTGATGCAAGACGACATGACGTTGAAGAAAGTGATGCAGAAACAAGTGGTAAAGTCCTTGAACCAAATATTGAAAAAGGTTTTTATGGATGTGCACTTGGTGTGCGTATTGATGGTGCGGGTTGTGTTGATGTTGCTGGTAATGATATGCGCAATTGTGGAACAGCCGTTAATGCAGACACTGGTGCTGTTATTTCAGGAAAGGCTGTAGATATCTCAGGGGCTGAGCTGGGATTTGATTGCCATGCAGGAGCATCTGTTAATTTTCCAAGGCTATGGGGTACAGATATAAAAAAATTAATGCACCTCCAAGATGGTGTAAGGTTTAACTCTAATATTTGTCATGTATTTGGTGCAAATCCCACAAAAGATATTAGATGGATTGATGTAGAGAGATCTGAAGCTTCTTTTATGAATGCAACGCTGGATGCAGATTCAGGATTTATTGCCGACTGTGGTAGTAGGATAACCATTGAAGGAAGTAAAGTTAAAAACCAAACAATAAGAAGTTTTTTTGGATCATATGTGGCTATAAATAATACTGTTGCTGACAGAACTTATTCAGATATAGCCGATGTTCCGCAGTTGACTATTAGTGGAGGATCTTTTATTTCTGCTACAGGATATTCTAATTCTGACTCCAGCCCTCTTAGGTTGAGCACAACACGAAATACACTTGGAGTTGGAGGAGCCATATTTTCAACCAACGGGGAAGTTTCATGATTAAGAGCATTGATGTCACTCCATTTCTTCACTCGCTTTGCGCTTTTGCGGCTCAGGTACTGGTTGGTATTTTTACCGGAAACTGGGCTTACGGTGCGATAGCCGGTTGTACGTTCTTCATTGCGCGTGAACACACCCAGGCAGAATATCGCTGGATAGAAAAGTTTGGGAAAGGGAAACGTGTCAACATGCCGTGGTGGGGAGGTTTTGATCCACGCGTGTGGGATGTGGGAAGTTTGTTGGATTTTTCTTTCCCAATTATCGGATGCTTATTGGTATGGATTCTTGCATCGTAGCGAACACATAATTACCGATGAGACAAAACTGAGACACACAAAGCTTTGCACTGGATTGCAAGGCTTTGTGCTATCTGAGATATAGCAATGTTGGTTGCTACACCTTTTCATCAATCCAGTCCGACCACCACTGCATCATTTCTCTGCGCTTAACGTAGCGGATGCCTCACTATCACACGGTGATGGTTCATTACTGCTTTGTAGAATGGATAGAGAACTGAGGATAAAAAGATATCCCAAAACCCCAAAATCTCATCTTTAGGATTTGCAGAAAGGGAGGCGTGAACAGATACCTGCGCATGAAGACGGAACTAGTCCAGATGTGATATTTGTGGTGATCACATACATCATCAACGATGCTCGTTATGGTGAGTTTGATGACTACCCGCTGAAGTGAAAATAGTGTTGTGTACCAAATTGCGTACCAAACTAAAATCACAAATCATGAAACCCTTGTTCATTGCGGTTCTCAGGGGTATTGCGCGTAATCGTGAAACAAAAAGGTAGATTGTTGCTTACCGTCATTCATCATTAGGTT